>Ga0222423_1000452_pt1 | contig 28843 bp, 24 predicted proteins | sample 3A0metagenome_FD_182472 | JGI IMG/M metagenome (GOLD analysis project Ga0222423, IMG submission 182472) | Enriched microbial communities from leaf-cutter ant dump, University of Wisconsin, Madison, United States - 3A0 (version 2) | ecosystem: Environmental > Terrestrial > Nest > Insects nest >...
GACGGCGCCCGTCGACCACAGGGCGAGGGCGACCAGGACGGGCTGGAAGAAGAGCCGGACCAGGCGCTTGGTGTCGGTGTCGAGGCCGAAGCCGTCCTTGTGCTCGAGCCACTGGCCGATGTTGCCAGGGAAGATGACGACGAAGAACGCGGCGGCGACCAGGCCCACGGCGACCTTCCAGCGGGCCAGCGTGACGAGGGCCGCGCCGAGCGTGATCTCGACGGCGCCCGAGACCAGGACGGTGAGGTCGGCGTCGACCGGGAACCAGTCGGGGACCTGGGCCTGGAACTCGTCGCGCGCGACGGTCAGGTGCGTGATGCCGGCGAACACGAGGCCGGCGCCCAGGCCGATGCGGGTCAGGGTGCGGGGGATGGAGGTCGACGGGGAGGGGCGCGTCAGCACGGACAGATCCATCGGCCGATCGTCGCACCCGTGCGTCGCTCGCGCGCGGCGTCCTGGGGCCGAGCCGTCGCATAAAGGCGACTGATCTAGTCCAGTATTCGAGATCTGCCTCGACCCTCGTTGACAGGTGGGCGGCGGCTTCCTAGATTTCCCGACATCGGCAGTCCGGTTTTGAGTGTCGATGCTGGTCACGAGTTCCGACGCGTAGCCCCGGCTGGTCGGACGGCAACCCTCCCGCGCGGCGGGGTGCCCCGGGTGAGGACCAGGTCCGGCGGCGTCGTCGTCGGGCAAGCGCGCAGCGCACCTCCGGGTGTCACGAGCAAGAACAGGAGACGGAAGATGGCGACGAACCTCACGCAGGTCCTCACCGCCATGCCGTCGTCCCGTCCCGCGCCCGGCGCAGCCGCCGGACGAATGTGTTGTCGCACGGCCCAGCTCTGTCGCTGAGCACGCCCTCCGCGCGGAGCGAGCGGCCCTGAGCCGGCTCCCGCGCTCCTGCTGATCCCGCGTCGTCGACGCCGGGCAGCGCCGCGCCCCGCGCGCCACCCCGACGAGCCCTCGTCGTCACCTCCGCCTGTCCGTCGTCGCCCCGAACGGAGCACCCCCATGTCCCCGCACGCCTCGAACCTCACGGCCCTGCACGGCCCCACCGCCCTGCACCTGGGCGTCGACCTGACCGACGCCGGTGCGCACCCTGCCGCATGGCGCACGTCGGGCTCGCAGGCCGCGCGCCTCTTCGACGTCGACCGGCTGGTCTCGCTCGTCGCCACGGCCCAGCGCGGCCGCCTCGACTTCGCCGCGTTCGACGACGGCTTCTCCCTCCAGCCGTACGAGCGAGGCGTCCGTGGCCGGCTGGACGCGGCGCTCGTCGCCGCCCGCCTGGCGCCCCGCAGCGCGGGCATCGGCCTGGTGGCGACCATCGACACGACGCACACCGAGCCGTTCCACGTCTCCAAGGCGCTCGCCACGATCGACCACGTCAGCAGCGGGCGCGCGGCCTGGCAGGTGGCCTGGTCCACGGAGCAGGCGGCTGCCTCGGCGTTCGGGCGCAAGGCACCGCGGGACGCGGCGGACGCGATCGAGCAGGCCGACGAGGCCGCGGACGTCGTCGGGCGGCTGTGGGACTCGTGGGAGGACGACGCGGAGATCCGCGACGTCGCCACCGGGCGGTTCGTCGACCGCGACAAGCTGCACCACGTCGACCACGAGGGCATCCGGTTCGCCGTGAAGGGGCCGTCGATCACCCCACGCCCGCCGCAGGGGCGTCCGCCGGTGGTCGTTCGCGCCGACGAGGCCGACGAGATCGAGCTGGCAGGCCGCCGCGCCGACGTCGTGCGCGTCCACGCCCGCACCCTGGAAGAGGCCCGCGACAAGCGCACGCAGGTGCACGACGCGGCCCGCGCCGCCGGTCGCGACCCGCGCGACGTGATCGTCCTCGTGGACGTGTTCGTGGTGCTGGCCCAGCAGGAGGCCGCGGCCGAGTCGCGGCTGTGGCTGCTGCAGGACCTCGAGGGGGTCGAGTGGCAGACCGACTCGCTCACGCACGTCGGGACGCCCGCGGCCCTGGCCGAGACCGTCGCGCAGTGGGTGAACGCCGGCGCCACCGACGGTTTCCACGTGCGGCCCGCGTCGCTGTCGACGGACCTGGACCTGTTCGTCGACGAGGTGGTCCCGGCCCTGCAGGGCGCCGGCCTGTTCCGCACCGAGTACCCGGGCAGCACGCTGCGCGACACGCTCGGCCTGCACCGTCCCGTCAACGTCTACGCCGCCGCGACGGCCTGAGGGCGGACGGCGATGGCGCGCAAGCAGATCCACCTCGGCGTCCACTTCCCCGGGGTCAACAACACGACCGTCTGGACCGAGCCCGACTCGGGCAGCCAGATCGACTTCTCCTCGTTCGAGCACCTGGCCCGCCGGGCCGAGGCCGCGAAGCTCGACTTCTTCTTCCTGGCCGAGGGCCTGCGCCTGCGCGAGCACAAGGGCGCCATCCACGACCTCGACGTCGTCGGCCGCCCCGACACGCTCCCGCTGCTCGCCGCGCTCGCGGCCGTCACCGACCGGATCGGCCTGGCCGGCACCATCAACACCACGTTCAACGAGCCGTGGGACCTGGCGCGTCAGTTCGCGACGCTCGACGTGCTCTCGGGCGGCCGGGCCGCGTGGAACCTCGTCACCAGCTCGGACGCGTTCACGGGCGAGAACTTCCGCCGCGGCGGCTACCTCCCCTACGCGGAGCGGTACGCGCGGGCCGGGGAGGTCGTGGACGTCGCGCGGGCGCTGTGGGACTCGTGGGACGACGACGCCGTGGCGGCGGACGTCGAGGCCGGGACGTTCCTGCGCGCGGGTGCGGTGCGGCCCGTGGACCACCACGGCGCGCACGTCGACCTCGAGGGCACGTTCACCACGCCCCGCGGACCGCAGGGCCACCCCGTGCTGTTCCAGGCCGGCGACTCGTCCGACGGGCGCGACTTCGCCGCAGCGACGGCCGACGTCGTGTTCTCGATGCACTCGACGTTCGACGCGGGCCGCGCGTTCTACGACGACGTCAAGGGCCGGCTCGCCACGTACGGCCGCTCGCGCGACTCGCTCAAGATCCTGCCCGCGACGACCGTGGTGCTGGGGGACACGGCCGACGAGGCAGCGGAGCGGGCGCGGGTCATCCGGCGTCAGCAGGTCTCGCCGCAGACCGCCATCGCGTTCCTCGAGCAGGTGTGGGGCCTCGACCTGACGGCCTACGACGCCGAGGGCCCGTTGCCGGACGTCGAGCCCGACGTGGACGGCGCGAACATCACGCGCGGCCGCGTGCGCCACATCAAGGACCCGCGTCCGGTGGTCGCACAGTGGCGCGAGCTCGCCGCCGCGAACGGGTGGAGCATCCGTGAGCTCGTCATCCAGGTGACGTCGCGTGGCGGGTTCGTCGGGACGGCCGCGCACGTGGCCGACGAGATCGACCGGTACGTGCAGCAGGACGCCTCCGACGGCTTCATCCTCGTGCCGCACCTGACGCCGCACGGCCTCGACGACGTGCTCGACGCCGTGATCCCGCTGCTGCAGGAGCGCGGCTCGTTCCGCACCGAGTACGTCGGCAGCACGCTGCGCGACCACCTCGGACTCGCCCACCCCGACCTCGCCCGCTCCGACCTCGCCAGCGGGCTGCGACCCGCCGCGATCGCCGGCTGACCACCATCGACCTCGGCAAGGGAGACGACATGAGCACGGCGACGTTGGACACGACGGATCTCGCGCTGCAGCACCAGCAGTGGCACGACGAGCGTGAGCGCGCGCTCGCCACCGAGCACGGCTGGCTGACGCTCGTCGCGCTGCACTGGCTGCCCGCCCGGCCCACCGCGCTGGCCGGGCTGCCCGGCCGGTGGTGGGTGGATGCCGACGGTGCGGCCCGCGTGAGCGCCACGCCGGAGGACCGGCTGGAGCGCGACGGCGTGCCGCTGGACCTGCAGGCGAGCGTGCAGGTCGAGGAGGGGAAGTCCTCGAGCGAGCTGGCCTTCACGGCGCACGACGGGACGCTCGTCGTCGTCGAGGTGATCCGCCGCACGGGCCGGACCGCGCTGCGCGTGCGGGACCCGCGGGCCGTCGCGCTGGCGGGGTTCACGGGCGTGCCGATCGGTTCGTACGACCCGTCCTGGGTGCTGGACGTGCCCGTGCGCTGGTACGACGAGCCGCGCCCGGTGACCGTCGGCGCCGCGCAGCCCGGGCTCGTGCACCAGGTGAGCGCCGTCGGCGAGGTCACGCTCGAGCGGGACGGGCGGTCCGTCACCGCCGTCCTGACCGCGGCGCACGACCAGGTCGCGCTGCTGTTCTCGGACGACTCGCCCGACGTGGCACCGTGGCGGATCGTCGTCGTGCCCGGTTCTCCGGGTGACGCGACCGTGCGCATCGACCTCAACCGGGCCGTCAACCTGCCGTACGCGTTCAGCGACCACGGCACGTGCCCCGCACCCGTCCCCGGCAACCACCTGCCGTTCGCCGTGCCGGCGGGCGAGCGTCGCCCGGAGCGTGCGTCGTGACCACGACGACGTTCGAGGTGCGGACGGTCGGGCTCGGTGACCCGCTCGTCAGCCCGCTGCTGTCCGAGCTCGCCTACGAGTACGCGTCGCGGTACCGCGACGTGCTGAGCACGGACCAGCTCCGCGCCGAGCTCGAGGCGTACCCGGCGCACGAGCTCGCGGCGCCCGACGGCGACCTCGTCGTGCTGCTCGACGACGGCGAACCCGTCGCCGGCGGCGCGTTCCGCCGTCGCACGGAGCCCGAGCTCGGCGACGTCGAACGTCTCGCCGAGCGGCACGTCCGGCACACCGACGGCACGCCCGCGGTCCCGACGGCGGAGCTCAAGCGGATCTGGACGTCGTCGGCGCGCCGGCGCCAGGGCCTCGCCCGCCGCGTGCTCGTCGAGCTCGAGGCCCGCGCGGCCGCAGCCGGGTACGCGCGGCTCTACCTGACCACCGGCCCGCGCCAGCCCGAGGCCGTCGGCCTCTACCTGTCCGCCGGGTACACGCCTCTGTTCGACACCGAGGCGGAGCGCACCGGCCCGCTGCCCTTCGAGAAGTGGCTGAGGACGTCATGACCATCATCTCCGCGCGCCCGACGGCCGCTCCGGCACCGTCGTCGACGCACCTCACGTCCGCCGAGCGGCGGGCCGAGCTCGAGGGCCTGCGCGTCCTGCCGGCCCGCCATCCCGGGCGGTGGCTCGCGACGGTCGTCGTCGCCGTCCTGCTCGCGATGGTCGTGAACTCGCTGGTCACGAACCCGCACTGGGACTGGGCCGTCGTCGGGAAGTACCTGACGTGGCCGTCGATCCTGTCCGGCGTCTGGGGGACGATCCGGCTCACGGTCGCCGCGGCGGCCATCGGGTTCGGGCTCGGGACCGTGCTCGCGCTCATGCGGCTGTCCCGCTCGCCGCTGCTGCAGTCCGTGGCGTGGCTGTACGTGTGGGTGTTCCGGTCGGTGCCGCTGATCCTGCAGCTCCTGCTCTGGTACAACCTCGCGTACCTGTACCCGACGCTGTCGTTCGGCATCCCGTTCGGGCCCTCGTTCACGGACGTGGAGACCGGGTCGATCGTCGGGAAGTTCGGGGCCGCGATCCTGGGGCTCGGGCTGTCGCAGGCGGCGTACTCCTCGGAGATCGTGCGCGCCGGCATCCTGGGCGTCGACCAGGGCCAGCACGAAGCGGCCGCCGCGCTCGGCATCCCGCGGGCCCGGCAGCAGTGGCGCATCGTCCTGCCGCAGGCCATGCGCACCATCGTCCCGACGTCGGTCAACGAGATCATCGGCCTGCTCAAGGGCACGTCGGTCGTCTACGTCCTGGCGTACGGCGAGCTGTTCTACACGGTCGGCGTGATCTACGGGCGCAACCTCAAGGTGGTCGCGCTGCTGCTCGTCGCCGGCATCTGGTACCTGATCCTGACCACGATCCTGACCGTCGCGCAGTTCTACCTGGAGCGGCACTACGCGCGCGGCGCGCTGCGGACGCTGCCGCCCACTCCGCTGCAGAAGGCGCGCTGGACGCTGCTGACGGCGTGGGCCGGGATCACCGGGCGGCCCGTGCCGTCCTCGGTGCCCGCCGGGTGGTCGTCGGGCAACCGCGGCGGCCACCTGTTCCGGACCGTCCGCACGCCACGGGGGAGCGCGTCGTGAGCGCCGGGGGTCTGGTCGAGGTCCACGGCGTGCGCAAGAGCTACGGCACGCTCGAGGTGCTGCACGACGTCGACCTCGTGGTGTCGCCGGGCGGCGTGACCGTCGTCATCGGGCCGTCGGGCTCGGGCAAGTCGACGCTGCTGCGCGTGGTCAACCACCTGGAGAAGGTGGACCGCGGGTTCGTCGCGATCGACGGCACGCTCATCGGCTACGCGCGGCGTGGTGACACGCTGCGCGAGCTGAAGGAGAAGCAGATCCTGCGCCAGCGGACGCAGATCGGGTTCGTGTTCCAGTCCTTCAACCTGTTCCCGCACCTCACGGCGCTGGAGAACGTGGTCGAGGCGCCGGTGTCCGCGCAGGGCCGCCGACGGGCCGAGGTCGACGCCGAGGCGCGCGAGCTGCTGGCGCGCGTGGGGCTGGCGGACAAGGCCGACGCCCGGCCGCGGCAGCTGTCCGGCGGCCAGCAGCAGCGCGTGGCCATCGCCCGCGCGCTGGCCACGCGGCCCAAGGTGCTGCTGTTCGACGAGCCGACGTCCGCGCTCGACCCCGAGCTGGTCGGCGAGGTGCTCGACGTCATCAAGGACCTCGCCCGCGGCGGCACCACGATCCTCCTCGTCACACACGAGATCGGGTTCGCCCGCGAGATCGCCGACCAGGTCGTGTTCATGGACGCCGGCCGCATCGTCGAGCAGGGCACCCCGGCGCAGGTGCTCGACCACCCCACCCACCCCAGGACCCGAGCCTTCCTCGACAAGGTCCTGTAACCACCCCACCCATCAGGAGAGGCACCACCATGCACCGCACCACCGACCGCCGTCGCAGCAGGCTGCTCGCCGCTGCCGCCGTCCTCCCGCTGCTCGCGGGGCTCGCGGCCTGCTCGTCGGCCGCGGCCGAGGGCGACGGGGACAGCGACCTGCAGGCCGCCGCCAAGAAGGCCGGCCTCCAGGTCAACACGAGCCCGGACCAGGACCGCATCCACACCACGGAAGACCCCGACGCGATCGCGCTGCTGCCCGCCGCGTACAAGGACAAGGACACGCTGAAGGTCGCGGTGTCCGCGTACGTCGCGCCGCTGGCCTTCCTGGCCGACGACGAGAAGACGCCGATCGGCAACGAGCCGGACATCGCGCAGCTCGTCGCCGACGCCCTGGGTAAGAAGCTCGAGCTCGAGGTCACCGCGTGGGCGGACTGGCCGCTCGCGCTCTCGTCGGGCAAGGTCGACGCGATCGTCTCCAACGTGACCGTCACCGAGGAGCGCAAGGAGACGATCGACTTCTCCTCCTACCGCAACGACCAGCTGGGCTGGCTCGTCACGACGAGCAACAAGAAGGTCCCCGCGACGATCACCAAGCCGGCGGACATCGCGGGCCTGACCGTCGCCGTCGGTTCCGGCACCAACCAGGAGAAGATCCTGCTGGCCTGGGACAAGGAGAACACCGACGCGGGCCTGAAGCCGGTGAAGATCGAGTACTTCGAGAACGACGGCGACACGATCCTGGCGCTCAAGTCGGGGCGCATCGACACGTCCTTCGGGCCCAACGCGACCGCCGCGTACAAGGCGGCCGTCGAGCCGGACGAGTTCAAGGTCATCGGCACGCTCAACGGCGGCTGGCCCGACACGGCCCAGATCGCCGTCGGCACCAAGAAGGGCAACGAGCTGGCCCCGGCCATCACGGCCGCGCTGAACCACGCCTTCAAGGACGGCTCGTACACCAAGGTGCTCGAGCGCTGGGGCCTGACGGCCGAGGCGATCGACGCGTCGCAGACCAACCCGCCGGGACTGCCGAAGTCCTGAGCCCCTGACCGCTGCGCCGGCCGGACCCCCGGGGGTGGTCCGGCCGGCGCGGCACCTTTCTCGAAGGAGTGTTCATGCACGTCGACCACGTGGTCGTCGGCGGTGGCGTGGTCGGCTCCGCCACGGCCTGGCGCCTCGCCGCGCGCGGACGGGACGTGCTGCTGCTCGAGCGCTTCGGCCCGGGCCACGCGCACGGCGCGTCCCACGGGTCCGCGCGGATCTACCGGAACACGTACGCGGCCGACGACTACCTCGACCTGGCCCAGGAGGCCCTCGGGCTCTGGCGCGCGCTGGAGGCGGAGACGGGCACGTCGTTGCTCACCGTCACGGGTGCCGTGAGCCACGGCGACGGGCGCGGCGACCTGGAGGACATCACCGCGGCGTTCGACCGGCGCGGCATCCCGTACGCGTGGCTGACCGCGCAGGAGGCCGACGAGCGCTGGCCCGGGATGAGGTTCGAGGGACGTGTTCTGCACGAGCCGACCACCGCGGGTCGCTTGGACGCGGACGCGTCGGTGGCCGCGCTGCAGGCCGCGGCCGTCGCACGCGGGGCCGTCGTGCGGCACGACGCCGAGGTGCTGTCCGTGCGCGAGCGGTCGAACGGCGTCGTCGTGGAGACGTCGCACGGGACGGTCCACGCCGGGAGCGTCGTCGTCGCGGCCGGAGCCTGGACGTCCAAGCTGTTGTCGTCGCAGATCCCGCTGCCGCCGCTCGTCGTGACCCAGGAGCAGCCCGCGCACTTCTCCCTGCGGCCCGGCGTCGACGCCGACTGGCCCGCGTTCACCCATCAGCCCGCCGCGCCGCACCCGTGGCCGTCCGGCACGTACGGCCTCGTCGCGCCCGAGGGCGTGAAGGTCGGCTTCCACGCCGTCGGGCCCGTCACGGACCCGGACCGGCGCACCTACCAGCCCGAACCCGGCCAGCTCGCGGCCCTGCGCCGCTACGTCGAGCAGTGGCTCCCCGGCGCCGACCCCGACCGGCTCGAGCCCGTGTCCTGCACCTACACCTGCACGCCCAGCCACGACTTCGTGCTCGACCGGGTCGGGCGCATCGTCGTCGCCGCCGGGTTCTCCGGGCACGGCTTCAAGTTCGCGCCCGCCGTCGGCCGGCTGCTCGCGGACCTGGCCACCGACGACGACGTCCGCCCCGCCCGCCGCTTCGCGCTGCGCCGCCGCGCGGGTGTCCCCGCCTGACATCCCCGATCCGCACCTTGAGGAGAACGCCATGACGCTGACGATCGACGAGACCGCCGCCGCTTCGACCCCCGAGGGCGGGCGGGTGCCGCTGTCGATCCTCGACCTGGCCGTCGTCGGCGAGGGCAGCACGGGCGCGGACGCGATCCGGGCGAGCCTGGACCTGGCGGTCGAGGCGGACCGGCTGGGCTACCGCCGCGTCTGGTACGCCGAGCACCACCTGGCACCGGGCGTCGCGTCGGCGTCGCCGGCCGTGCTCGCGGCGCTCGCGGCGAGCCGCACGACGAGCATCCGCGTCGGCTCGGGCGCGGTGCTGCTCAGCACCACGAGCCCGCTGGTCGCGGCCGAGCAGTTCGGCGCGATCGCCGCGGCGCACCCCGGTCGCGTCGACCTGGGCCTCGGGCGCGCGTTCACGCCGCCGCCCACGTCGTCGGGCGCGCCGGTGCCTCGTCGCGCGGAGCCCACGCCGGCCCGCGTCGTCGACGGCCTGCACGTGCCCGCCAGCCCGCCGTTCGACTACAACGACTCCGAGCTGCGCGAGCGGTTCCTGGCGCATGCCCGCGTCCTGGCCACCGGCCGGCAGTCAGCCGACTTCCGCTCCGAGCTCGAGGTGGTGCTCGCGCTGCGGGCGGGAGAGCTGCAGGCGGAGGGGCGCTCGTTCGTCTCCCCACCCGTGCAGCACGCCGACCTGGACCTGTGGGTGCTGGCCAGCAGCGGCGGCGAGAGCGCGCGCGTGGCCGGTGAGCTGGGCCTGCCGCTGGCGGCGAACTTCCACGTCAGCCCGTCGTCGGTCCTCGAGACCGTCGCGTCCTACCGCGCGGCGTTCCGGCCCGGCGTGCTGGTGCAGCCGTACGTGATCGTGTCGGTCGACGTGCTGGCCGCGGACACCGACGCCGAGGCGGAGCGGCTCGCCGACGGCTTCGCCGACTGGGTGCTGTCCATCCGCCGCGGGCCGGGTGCCTCCGCCTACCCGCGCCCGGGCACGTCGTCCCCGCTGTCCGAGGCCGACGCGGCCCTGGTCAGGGACCGCCTGGAGACGCGCGTCGTCGGCGGTCCGGCCACGGTCGTCGAGCGCCTCGCGGTGCTGCAGCGCGCCACGGGTGCCGACGAGCTCCTGGTGACGACCCAGACCCACGACCCGGCCGACACCCGCCGCTCGTTCGCCCTCCTGACCGCCGCCTGGTCCCCGTCCCAGACCCGCACGCACCGCTGACGATCTCGACGCCGAGCGCACCCGAAACACGTCGAGCGCACCCGATACAACGGGTGCGCTCGACGTGTTCGGGGTGCGCTCGGCGTCAGTGCGCGCGGGTCAGAGGGCGGAGTGGTCGCCCAGGCGGTGGTAGGTGCGGTCGTGGTAGACGAGCGGGGACGGCGTGTCGAGGCCGTCGCGGTGGGCGCACTCGGTGGGGCGTCGGACGCTCGACGACAGGGCCTCGACCGAGACCAGGAAGCTCGAGCCGACCGGGACGCGCTGCAGGATGCGGCCGCGCACCCAGGACAGGGCGCCGTCGATGACGGGCTCGCCCGTGGGCAGCGGGGTCCAGCCGCCGGCGGCGAAGCGGTCGATGCCGCTCGTCGCGAACCGCGCGGAGACGTCGTCCTGGTGGTGGGCCAGGAAGCTGAAGGTCAGCGTGCGGGCGCGCTGGACCGCGGACCACGACGAGGAGGTCGCGGCCAGCGAGAACGCGAGCAGCGGCGGCTCGGCCGAGACCGAGATGACGGACGTCGCGGTGAAACCCACCGGGCGGCCCGTGGCCTCGTCGCGCAGCGCGACGACCGCGACGCCTGCCGGGTGACCGCGGAACACGGCCTTGTAGTCGTCGGGGGACAAGGTCGGGTCGCTGTGGTCGAGTGCGTCGAACGTGATCTCGGGCTGCGCGGTCATCGGCCTGCCCCCACGAGCTCGTCTGCCTGCTCGTCGACGGCGACTGCACGGCGCAGCGCGTCGCCGCCCCGGGCGAGCCACGCGTCCACGGCGTCGTCCAGGGATGCCAGGTCCGGCTCGGTCAGGACGAGCGACCGGGTGGGGACCACCGCGCCGAGCTCGACGAGCACGGGCCGCAGGTGCACCTCGCCGACGAGCGCGTGCGCGGGCGATCCCGCGACCACGACCGGGACGACGACCACGCCCGCGAGCCCGTCCGGGCCGTACAGGTCCAGGAACGCCTTGAGCAGGCCGGTGAACGACGCCTTGTGGACCGGCGTCGCGATCACGGCCACGTCGGCGGCGGCGATCCGCGAGCGGGCCTCGTCGGCCGTCGGGTGCTCGGCCGTCAGGATCTCGCCGGCGAACGTCGCGAGGTCGACGAGCTCCGAGAGCTGTCCGCCGACGAGCCCGGCGACCGCCCGCCCGACGCGCTCGGCCGCGCCCAGCGTGCGCGAGCCGGGGCGGGGGTTGCCCGCCACGACGACGACGGATGGTGTCCTGCTGCCCATGACTGCTGCCTCTCGATCGGTTCCCCGCGGGCGTGCTCCGGTGCCCGGGGGAACGGTCTAGCAGCGGATCGGTATTTTCGTACCAATCTAGTCGTATATCTCGGATGGTGGACGCGCCCGCGACCTGGCCGCGGGCGCGTCGGTTCAGGCGAAGAAGGCGCGCAGGTCGGCGACGACGTCGTCAGGCACCTCCATGGCCGCGAAGTGCCCGCCGCGCGTGTGCTCCGTCCAGTGCTCGATGCCGGAGTTGTCGCGCTCGGCGAGCGAGCGGATGGTCTGGAAGTCGTCGCGGAAGACGGCCACACCGATCCGGGCGTGGCTCACGACCGGCTCCCCACCCGAACGCTGTGCCTCGTAGTAGTAGCGCGCGGCCGAGCCGTAGGTGTTGGTGAACCAGTACAGCGACGCCTGGGCGAGCACCTGCTCGGGCGTCAGCAGACTGGTCCCGTTGCCGAAGCTCTCCAGGAGCTCGCTGTACGCGAGCACGCCGACCGGCGAGTCCGCCAGCGCCGCGGCGATCGTCTGCGGGCGCGACGCGTTCATCGCGTTGTAGCCGCCGACGGACTGGAACCACTGCATGTGCTCGAGCGCGGCGTACTCCTTCGGCCCGAAGGCGGCGAACTCGCTCGGGTCGCCCGACGGGAAGGAGAACAGCTGCAGCACGTGCGCGCCCAGGAAGCCCTCGGGCTCCAGCAGGGTGAGCTCGCGGGCGACGAGCGCGCCGGCGTCGCTGCCGTGCACGCCGTAGGAGGAGTACCCGAGGTCGCGCATCAGCGCGTCGTACGTCGTCGCGACGCGCGCCATGGTCCAACCGGTGTCGACGACGGGCGTCGACCAGCCGAAGCCCGGCATCGACGGGACGACGACGTGGAACGCGTCCTGCGCGCTGCCGCCGTGCGCCTCGGGGTCGACGAGCCGGTCGATCAGGTCGACGTAGTCGAGCACCGAGCCCGGGTAGGTGTGGGCCAGCAGCAGCGGCGTCGCGCCCGCGACCGCCGACCGCACGTGCAGGAAGTGGATGCGCTGCCCGTCGATCTCGGCGACGAAGCCGGGGTGCGCGTTGATGCGGGCTTCGACCTCGCGCCAGTCGAAGGACTTCCACCGCTCGACCATGTCGCGCAGGTAGGACTCGGGCGTGCCGTAGTCCCACGAGTCGCCGGGGACGGCGGGCGCGAAGCGCGTGCGCGCGAGGCGGGTGTGCAGGTCGTCGACGTCGGCCTGCGGGACGTGGACGGTGAAGGGGGTGATGGTCACGGTGAGCCTCCTGGTTGTCTTCCTGCTGGTGAGAACGACGTTACGAGGGCGTGCGGAACGGTTGATTCCTGATAGAACACACATGTGAAGGGAACGTCCCGGCGTCTGCTCGAGCTGCTCGGGCTCCTGCAGTCACGCGCCGACTGGACCGGTCCGGAGCTCGCCGCCCGGCTCGGCGTCACCGACCGCACGGTCCGCAACGACGTCGCCCGGCTGCGCGAGCTCGGCTATCCCGTGCACGCGACGCGCGGACGTGAGGGCCGCTACCGGCTGGGGGCGGGCGCCAAGCTGCCGCCGCTGCTGCTCGACGACGAGGAGGCCGTCGCCGTCGCCGTCGGCCTGCGCACGCTGACCGGCGTCGCGGGGTTCGAGGAGAGCGGGGCGCGGGCGCTCGCCAAGCTCGAGCACGTCCTGCCCGACCGGCTGCGCCGCCAGCTCGTCGCGCTGCGCGACGCGACCAGCGCAGGGCCCGCGAACACCGACTCGAACGTCGAGGACCCGACCGTGGCGCCGGCGGTGCTCACCGAGATCGCGGCCGCGATCCGCGACCACCGCGGGCTGCGCGCGTCCTACCGCGACGACGAGCGCATCGAGATCGAGCCGTACCGCGTCGTCGGCTGGCAGCGGCGTTGGTATCTCGTCGGCCGCGACCCCGCGACCGACACCTGGGCGCCCTACCGCATCGACTGGATGGCCCTGCGCACACCGGGCGGTCGCCCGTTCCGGCCCGTCGACTTCCCCGGGGACCTCACCGAGTTCGTCGTCCGCGAGGTCGCGCGCACGGGCTGGGCCGTGCACGCGCGCCTGGTGATCGAGGCCTCGGCCGACGAGGTCATCGCCCGGATCAACCCGACGGTCGGAACCGTCGAACCGCTGCCCGACGGACGCGCCGTGCTGATCACGGGCGGCGACAGCCTCGAGGTCGTCGCGGTGTGGATCGGCATGCTCGGGCTGGACTTCACGGTCGAGTCACCGCCCGCGCTCGCGGACCACCTGCGCGTGCTCGCGGCCCGGTACGTCGCGGCCTCAGACGTCTGAGGCCGACCGCTTCACCACCCACGCGTTGATCGCGTAGAGGACGACGCCGATCGCCAGCAGGATGCCGGCGCGGGCGTAGACGGACGCCTCGCGCCCCGTCAGCGGGGAGGCCAGGACGAGCGAGACGACAGCCCCCGCGACCGGTGCCCACGTGGGCGCCCGGAACGACGTCTCCGCGTCGCCCTCGACCCGCTCGGCGTCCTCGTCGGGAACCTTGCGCAGCACCAGCACCGCGATGTTGACCACTGCGAACACGAGCAGCAGGAGCAGGACGGTGGTGTCCGCGAGTCCGGCCAGGTCACCCGTCGCCACGAGCGTCAACGCGATCAGGACCGTGAACGCGATGGCGACGTACGGCGTCTGCCGGCGGGCGCCCACCCGGCCGAAGATCGCGGGCACGATGCCCTCGTTCGACATCCCGTAGACGAGCCGCGACGCCATGATCATGTTGATGAGCGCCGTGTTGGTGACGGCGAACAGCGCGATGAGCGCGAACAGCTTGGGCGGGAACGTCAGCCCGGCCACCTTGACCACCTCGAGCAGCGGACCAGTGGACTCCGTCAGCGTCTCGGTGTCGACCAGCATCGACGTGGTGAGCGCGACGCCCAGGTAGATGAGGCCGGCGATGATCAGGCCGCCGAACAGCGCGCGCGGGAAGTCGCGGCGCGGGTGGCGTGTCTCCTCGGCGAGGTTGACCGAGTCCTCGAAGCCGAGCAGGGCATAGAACGCGAGGCCGGTGGCGCCCAGGATCGCGATCCACGGGGTGCCGTCGGTGTCGAGCTGCATGGTCCGCGACGGGTCGCCGTCGCCCTGGATCAGTGCGAACGCCCCGATGGCCAGGATGACGATCAGCCCGGACGCCTCGATCAGCGTCAGCACGACGTTGACCTTGACCGACTCGGAGATCCCGATGACGTTGACCGCCGTGATGACCAGCAGGAAGAACCACGCCGCCAGCAGGGTCGGCACGTTGATGAACTCGGCCAGGTAGTCGCCGCCGAACGCCCGCGCCGCTGCACCCGCGCTCGTGATCCCGGACATCAGCACGGCGAACGCGACGATGAACGTGAAGAACGGCTTGCCGAACGCCTTCTGCGTGTACAGCGCCGCGCCCGCGGCCTGCGGGAATCGCCCGACGAGCTCCGCGTACGCCGTCGCCGTGAGCGTGGCCAGCACGAACGCGCACACGAACGGGATCCAGATGGCGCCGCCCACCTCGCCGGCCACCTTGCCCGTGAGCGCGTAGATCCCCGCGCCCAGGATGTCGCCGACGACGAACAGCAGCAGCACCTTGCGGCCGATGGCTCGTCGCAGCGTCGGGCTGGACTCGGTCCGGGTCGTCTCCGTGCTCATCGCCGCACCTCCGTGCCGCCGCCGGGGTTCCTGGGTGCAGACAGTGTGTTCCCTGTGCCCGGATCGCGCTCGTCGGGCGCGTCGCGTCCCCGCTGCCTACGCTCGACCTCTCTCGACCAAGGAGGAGCGCGCATGAAGGGCAAGGTCGCATTCGTCGCCGGGGCGGGGCTCGGCTACCTGCTGGGCACCCGGGCCGGGCGGGGGCAGTTCGACAAGATCAAGGCCTGGGCCGGGGACGTCTGGCACGACCCGCGCGTGCAGGGCTACGTCGCCGACGCGCAGGCGCAGGCCACCCAGTTCGCCAAGGACCAGGGCACGGTGCTGCGCGACAAGGCGTTCGAGGCGGCCAAGCAGGCGATGACCGGCACGCCCGCGTCCTCGGGCAAGCCCGTCGACCCCGACGAGATCGTCCTCGAACCGCTCCCCGACGACCTGGACCCGAACGCTCGCCGCTTCTGACGGCCTTCCTTCCGCGGGCCGGTCCGCGGGGACGTGGATGCAGGGCCGGTGCTCAGTGTCGGTCGAGAAGGTCCTCGAGCGCCTCACGCAGGTCCGGGTGCCGGAAGGTGAACCCGGCATCCGCGAGCCTCGTCGAGACGGCGCGCCGTCCGGTCAGCCCGAGGGTGGGGTCCGTGCGCAGCACGACGGCGCCGATCTGCACGGCCCACCGGGGCGTCGGAGGCGCCGCCGGCCGGTGCAGCACGGCCCGCAGCGTCGCCATCAGCTCAGCGTTGCGGACCGGGTGCGGTGCGGTCACCACCAGGACACCCGACGGCGGCGGGGCGACGGGGAGGTCGAGGTCTGTGGTCTGGTCACCGAGCGACCAGTGCACGACCCGCAGCCAGTCGTCGACGTGCAACCAGCTGACCCACTGGCGGCCGCTGCCGACACGCCCGCCGATCCCCCAGCGCGCGAGCCCCGCCAACCTGATGAGCGCGGGGGTGTCGCGGTCCAGCACGATGCTCGTGCGCAGCACGACCATCCGGTCCGCACGGGCACCCGAGGTGGCGGCTTCCCACGCCCTCGCGACGCCGGTCATCTGCGGCGGCCCGTCGGTGGGGACGGGCGTGTCCTCGGTGATCGTCGCGTCGCCGGCGTCCCCGAACAGCGCCAGCGTGCTGGCCTGCAACCAGACGACGGGTGGGGCGTCGACGCGGTGGGAAGCCTCGACCAGCGCGCGCGTGGGCTCGACACGCGAGCGCGTGAGCAGCGCGATGTTCGTCGCGGTCGGGCGGCGGTCCACCAGCTCGCCGGCCAGGTTCACGACGGCCGCGCCCTCGAGCTCGGCCGCCCACGGGCCGACGGTGCGTCCGTCCCAGACGACCTGCCGGTACGGGCTGTCCCGGACGCGGCGCGTGAGCACGACGACGTCGTGGCCGTGGGCCACCAACGACCGGCAGAGCGCGCGCCCGAGTGCGCCGCTCCCACCCGCGATCACGACCTTCATCGCGGCGTGCGCCCCTCGCGCGTGCCGAGGGCCGCGAGAGCGGCGGCGGCCGTCCCCGCCCCGTCGCGCGCAGCAGGGACCACGACGCCGTCCTCGTCCGGGCCCAGCGGCTCGAGCGTCGCGAGCTGCGAGGCGAGCAGGCTCGCGGGCATGAAGTGGCCCTCGCGCTGCGCCATCCGCCGCGCGAGCTCGTCGGGCGGGACCTCGAGGTGCACGAACCGCACCCGCCCGCGGGCCTCGCGCAGCACGTCGCGGTAGGCGCGACGCAGCGCCGAGCAGGTGACGACGGTCGATCGGCCCTCGTCGGCGTTCGCGCTCAGCTCGTCGCGGATCGCCGCCAGCCAGGGCGCGCGGTCGGCGTCGGTGAGCGGGATCCCGGCCCGCATCTTGGCGACGTTGGCCGCGGGGTGCACGTCGTCGCCCTCGAGGAACGCCCACCCCAGGTCGTCGGCCAGCAACCGGCCGACCGTCGACTTCCCGGTCCCGGACACTCCCATCACCACCACGTGCTCCGCCACGCCCACACCTTGCCACCTGGGCGGAAGCCGTGCGGCGGTGGACCAGACCGGCGGCTGGAGCGTGAGCGAACCGGCGCGACGATGATCGCCGTGGTGGCGTCAGTCACAGCGCGCGGGCCGCCCGGCCGCTCAGCAACCAGCCGCACTTGGGACGGAAGTGCACTTCTGGGGCGCGGTCGGGTCACTCCTGATCACTCACGTCACAGGTGCGGCTGGTTGCTGACGCCGACGGCGACAGGCCGCCCGGAGGCCGGAACTAAACTCGGTCGGTGCCTTCCCTCGTCGTCGACACGACGCCGCTCCGCATCAGCCCGCCGTACCGCCGCCTCTGGTGGGGGCTGTCGATCTCGAACCTCGGCACGCAGCTCACGGTCGTCGCGGTGGGCCTGCAGGTCTACGACATCACCGGCTCCACGTTCTCCGTCGGCATCCTGGGCCTGTTCGCGCTGTTCCCGCTGATCGTGTTCGGGCTCTACGGGGGCGCGATCAGCGACCACTACGACCGGCGCAAGGTCGCTTTGGTCGCATCGCTGGTCAGCTGGGTGGTGATCCTGGCGCTCGCGGTGCAGGGGTGGGCCGACAACCAGCAGGTGTGGATCCTGTTCGTGCTGGTCGCGCTGCAGTCCGGGGCCAACGCGGTGAACTCGCCGGCGCGCGGCGCGATTATCCCGCGCCTGCTCGACCCCAAGCTCATGCCCGCCGCCAACGCGCTGCAGGCCATCGGCTTCCAGACGGCGATGACGGTCGGCCCGCTGCTGGGCGCGGCGCTGGTCGCCGCGTTCGACTACGGCGTCGCCTACACCGCCGACGCGATCCTGTTCACGTTCGCGCTCAGCGCCGTGTTCCGCCTGCCGCCCGTCCCGCCCGAGCCGTCCGACAACCGCCGCAAGCGCGTCGGGCTCGGGTCGGTGCTGGACGGGCTGCGCTACCTGGGCACGCAGCGCAACGTGCGCATGACGTTCGCGGTGGACCTCATCGCGATGGTCGTCGCGATGCCGCGCGTCGTGTTCCCGGCCGTCGGGATCTGGTACCTGGGCGGCGGCGCGACGACGACCGGCGTGCTGACCGCCGCGATCGCGGTGGGCGCCGTGACGTCCGGCCTGTTCTCCGGCGGGCTGGCGCGCGTGCGCTGGCAGGGGCGCGTCATCACCGGCGCGATCACGGGCTGGGGGCTGTCGGTGACCGCGTTCGGGCTGGTCCTCGTGGCGGTCGGCCGCGACAAGCCGGACCACGTGCTGTGGGCCGCACTCGCCATCGCGTGCTGCACCCTGGTCGCCGCCGGGGCGTCCGACGAGATCAGCGCGATCTTCCGCCAGACCATCCTGCAGACCGCCACGCCCGACGACATGCGCGGGCGGCTGCAGGGCGTGTTCCTGGTGGTCGTCGCGGGTGGCCCGCGCCTGGGCGACCTGTGGATCGGGTCGATGTCCGAGTGGGTGGGCGAGGGGTGGGCCGTCGTGATCGGCGGTGTGCTGTGCGTGCTGCTCCTGTGGCTGCTGGTGCGCAGCCAGCGCTCGTTCTGGAACTACGACGCGCGCCACCCGGTGCCCTGACCTGCTGTTCTCCTGACGGCTCGGCGGACCGGTCCGCCCGCGGGCGTACCGCGGACGCGACCACGGGTGGATGCACGTCGCGACCGGAGGGGGACGACGCGGCTGTCCGGCGGCGGCGATCGTGGTCGGTATGACGATCTACGTGCACGGCAGATCCGAGCGCCAGCTCCGCCGGCATCGGCGGACGACGACGGTCGTCGTCGTGCTCGTCGTCGCCGGGATCCTGGCGGGCGGCTGGCACCTGGGGGTCACGGCCCGCGCCGAAGCGGACGACGCCCCGCCCGTGCCCGCCGCGGAGGCGGTGACGCTCACGTCGGCGCAGAAGGCCGCCGCGAAGCGCGCGGTCGCCCGCGACCCGCAGCTCGCGGCGCTGGACCGGACGCTCGCGCTCCGGTTCGCACGCGCGCAGGTCGCGGCGGCGGCCGACGGGGTCACGCTCACGCTGACGTCCGGCAGGCGGAGCGCCGCGAAGCAGGACGAGCTCGTCGCCGAAGCCGTCGAGAAGTACGGCAGCACCGCGGAGGCGCACCGGTACGTGCTGCCGGCGGACAAGTCGTCGCACGTGCAGGGGCTGGCCGTGGACGTCGGTCCGACCGAGGGGGCGCTGTGGCTCGGTGAGCACGGGCTCGACTTCGGGCTGTGCCGCACCTACGCCAACGAGGTCTGGCACTTCGAGAAGCTGCCGCCCGGCCGCACGACGTGCAAGAAGATGCATCCCGACTCGTCGTGGGGGTGGTGACCGGACCGGAGCAGCGTGCCGCGCGCGCCGGAGGGGGCGTGTGCGGCCGACGAGGGAACGAGGGCGGGTGCGGTGCGTGGACCTCCCACGCACCGCACCCGCCCTTCGTCCTGCTCAGGCCCGATGCCCCGGGCCTGCCGTGCTCAGTTCACGAGCACGTGATTCACGAGCACGTAATTCACGAGCACAGCGTGCCGTTGAGCGTGAAGCTCGTCGGCGCGGTGTTGGTGGTGCCGAACCCGCCGTTGAACCCGAACGACGCGGTCCCGCCGGCCGCGAGCGACCCGTTCCACGCCGCGTTGGTGACCGTCACCGCGGAGCCGGACTGCGTGGCCGTCGAATTCCACGCCTGCTGGATGGTCTGGCCGCTGGGCCAGGTCCACTTCAGCGTCCAGCCGTTGATCGCGCTGCCGAGGTTGGTGATGGTGACGTTGGCCGTGAAGCCGCCCGGCCACTGGTTCGGCGCCGAGTACACGACCTTGCAGCCGCCCGTGGGGGTGATCGTCGGGGAGGTGGTGGGCGGCGGGGTCGTCGTCGGCGTGGTGGTGGGTGTCGGCGTGGGCGTCGGGGTGACCGTCGGCGTCGGGGTGGGCGTCGGGGTCGTCGTCCCGCCCCCGTTCAGCGCGTTGAGGACGGCGGTGTAGGCCGACTTCTTGTTGCCGCTGTTGTCGAACAGCAGCGGGTTGGCGCCGGTGCGCCACGAGTCCGAGTCACGCACGCCCCACACCGTGATGCCGGTGCAGCGCGAGACCGCCAGGCAGGCCTTCGTCACGGTCGTGTAGATCGAGTCCTGCGTCGAGCCCTGCTGCACGTCGAGCTCGGTGATCTGCACGTCCACGCCCAGGTCCGCGAACCGCTGCAGGTTGGCCTGGTAGTCGGACGGGACCGACGTGTTCAGGTGGGACTGGAAGCCGACGCAGTCGATCGGGACGCCGCGGGCCTTGAAGTCCTTGACCATGTTGTAGACGGCCGTGCTCTTCGCGTTGATGCCGTCGGTGTTGTAGTCGTTGTAGCAGAGCTTGACGTTCGGGTCGGCGGCGCGTGCCGTCTTGAACGCGACCTCGATCCAGTCGTTGCCCGTGCGCTGCAGGTTGGAGTCGCGTCGGCTGCCCTGGCCGTCGTCGGCGAACGCCTCGTTGACCACGTCCCAGGCGTACAGCTTGCCCTTGTAGTGCGTGGCGACCTGCGTGATGTGGTTGACCAGCGCGCTGCGCAGCGCGGTGCCGGACAGGTTCTGCATCCAGCCGGGCTGCTGGGAGTGCCACGCCAGCGTGTGCCCGCGGACGGGGATGTTGTGCTGCGTGGCCCACGTCAGCAGGGCGTCGCCCTGCGTGAAGTTGAACTGGTTCTGCGACGGCTCGGTCGCGTCCAGCTTCATCTCGTTCTCGGGCGTGATCATCGTGAACTCGCGGGCGGCGATGGTCGCGTACGTCGAGTCCGACAGCTTCGACGGGGCGAGCGCCGCGCCGAAGTAGCGGCCGGTCTGCGCGGCCGCGCCGCCGAGCGTGGTCGATGCCGCCTGTGCGGGGGCCGAGACGGCAACGGCGGCGACGAGCGCGCTCGCCGCCAGGGTCGCGGCGGCCAGTGCCAGCCGGCCGCGTCGTGGTGTGCTCATGGAGGACCTCTCTGTGGGGCGCCGTCGCGGTCGGGGCCGGGCGGGCCGCTGTCGCGGCGGTCCTCGTCGACCGCCGGGCCGGCTCGTGGTTCCCCACCCCGGCCGACGGTTCACCGTGGCACAGCGCGGCCGGGCGCAAGAGGGAGCTAAACGTTTAGTTCGATATCGATATCGAACCGGTGGGTGCGCGGTGCGGTCGGCGACGGCCGCAGCAACCAGCCGCACCTGTGACTGGTGAGTCCTCCTGGGACGCCGGCCGGTCCCTCCAGGTCACTCCTGCACCAAGTGCGGCGGGTTGCTGCGGGGCGCGGGCAAGCAGGCGGTCTCCGGCCCGGATGCCGGGCAGTGCGGGTCAGACCGGGGCGGCGGGAGTGAGGCCGGGGTGGCGGGAGTCAGGCCGGGCCGGCGGGGCGGTCGGGGTCGGGCTGGGGGCGGGTGCGGTCGTGCTCGACGCACTCGGCCAGCTCGGCGGCGGCGACGGCGGCACCGCCCGTCGCTGACGGCGACTCGGGCTCGATCGCGTCGTGCACGTGGCCGTCGTGCCGCCCGCGCAGGGTCCGGTAGCCGGCCAGCACCGCGATCACGGCGACCGCCGCCGACACCATCGCCACGCGGAAGCCGCCGTGCGACCCGTGCGCGTCGATCTGCGCCCCGGCGATGGACGACCCCACCGACACCCCGACCCCGAGCGACGTCCCCACCCAGGTCAGCCCCTCGGTGAGTCGCTCCGGCGCGACGAGCTGCTGCACCATGCCGTTGCCGTTGATGAGCGTCGGGGCGATCGCGAACCCGGTGACGAACATGACCGCGGAGAGCACGGGCAGCGAGTGCACGAAGAAGAACAGCGTGACGCCCGCCGCGAGCGCCACGGTCCCGTTCGCGAACCGCTGGTGCAGCGGCCGCTTCCAGTGCCGCGTCCCGTACAGCAGCCCGGACAGCAGCGAGCCCGCGGCGAACACGGCGAGCACCGGACCCGCCAGGCTCTTCTGCCCGGCCTCGTCGGCGAACGCGACGGTGGACACGTCGTTGGCACCGAAGATCGAGCCCATCGCGACGAACACGAGCATGAGCACGAGCATCGCCGGGTTGCGCAGCACGGACCCCCGCGGGCGCGGCGCGTCGGCCGGAGCGACCGGCGGCTCCGTGGCGCGCAGCGAGCAGAACCAGTAGCCGCCGATCACCATCGCGACGAGCGGCACGACGAGTCCGGCCGACGGCGTCACGCCCGTGGCCAGCAGCGTCGCGGCCACGGGCCCGATGACGAACACGAGCTCGTCGAGCGCGGACTCGAGCGAGTAGGCGGTGTGGATGCGGCGCTCGTCGTCGCCCAGGAGGAACGACCACCGCGCCCGGACGAGCGACCCGAACGACCCGATCGCCGCCCCGGTGACGGCGGCGGCGACGTACAGCACGGCCTCCGGCGCGGACAGCACGGCGGCGGTCACGAGGCCGACGAGACCGACCGCCGCCACCCCGACGGCGGGCCGCATGATCCGCGCCTGACCGTGCCGGTCGACGAGGCGCGCGAGCTGGGGCGAGCACACCGCCTGCGCGACGATGTAGACGGCCGAGACGCGCCCGGCCAACCCGTACGACCCGTACAGCGACTGCACCATGAGCACGATCCCGATGCCCACCATCGACATCGGCAGGCGCGCCAGAGTGCCGGCGGCCGAGAAGCGGAGCGCGCCAGGGCGCGACAGCACGTCCTTATAGGGCCCCAGCACCCGCCCAGTCTGTCATCCGTGCTGTGTCTCGCGGGACGCTGCACCTGCGCTGTTCTCAATGAGTTCCACTTGCGCCCGTTGGATCCGACTCCTGACTGCGTGCTCAGACGCGACGCGTATTGCCCAGCTCCTTGTCATTGGCGCAAACCAGTATCACATTGTTCGCGCCTGTGCACGAAGGCGAGCCATAACCTCTTCCGTCAGCCCAACTTCGCCCGCGGCGGCAGTCGGGCCAAGCAACTTGCGCGCATCTTCAAGTGTCTCGCGAATTTTTCTTCGAACAACGCGCGCAGGCAGATCTGCCAAATCCTCTCGCAATTGGCTGGCCAACTCTAAGAGGTCCGGTGGAACAGCGTCGAGCACACGCATGTTGAGCATCAAGGGGAGAGCTTCTTCGGACCTCTTCGAAAGGCGGCCGCGCACAGGCCCGATGGCAAGATAGTTGATCATGAAATCGGGGCTTATCGCGGGGGAAGCGGGTGGCGCTTCCTTCAGATCCATTTGCAGCCTCTTGTGCACTCTAAATGCCGTGCCGTCGAGCGTCAGCCACCAGCTCTTGAAGCCAAATGCCGACCGGCGCTCGCCACGAGCGACCCGTCGCATCATCACCCCGACGTAGTTCTCGACGTCATGCGAGACGAGTCGATTTCGCGTCGATACGTCCATCGACGCTAGCCCGAGTCGCTCGTTCCGCTTGTCCCGGACGTCGCGTGCGTCTTGCCAGACCTCGGCCACGGCCGACCTAAGCTCCACGGGTGCCTGTTCAGCAAAAGCCGTGAGCGGTTCAAGGCGTATCCGGTGCTCGTCCTCGAGATAGTCGAGCAGATCAGATTCGGGATCGTTTCCGCAGAAGTTTTCAAGCCACGACGCAAATCGGTCTGGATCTTGACCAGATAGGCGATAGGCGCCGTAGAGAAACGGAGGCTCGCCGTGACCGCCCTCGCGGGTCTGCAGGGCATAGGCGTACGCAGCGGACCGTTTGATGTGGGTGGTGAGCTCCTCAAGCACGCCCTCGGTGATGTAAAGGGAAAGACCGGCCTCAACGGCCGCGCCCAGGAGATCTGAGTGGCTGCGGAGATGCGGCTGCAGTAATTCCTCAGCAAGCAACGGCAAAATTACCGAAGTGTCGAGCCAAATGTCGGCGTCCGAAAACATCTTCACGACCGCCGACTGGACGTCGGGGGTCTCGCGCATGAATGCAAACAGCGTGTACGTGTCCGCCAGTCCACGCAGGTAGGTCCGGACATCCTCAGGCGGCGAGAGTAGGAGGCCCTGTACAGTCGAGGCCAGAACCTCAGGGTCTGGCTTTCCGGCGAATTTCGAAGTAGATAGGATCTTATCGACTACGGCCTCGACATCTTCGTAGCGCAGGTCCCCGTGAGCGCCGGATCGCACCGCTTCGGCGAATGCCTCTCCTCGGTCAAGGAGCACGCGTTCGAGGACCTGTCGTGCGACGTCCACCATGGCGTCGAACTCGCCGTCGGTGGGCTGGGGGGCACCTTTCTCTGCGATGGTCGTCTTGAGTGCCTGCGAAAGATCTCGCGATAGCGAAGCGTCCATATTTCCAAGCTGAACAATTCGCTCGGAGAGTCGTAATCTCTCGTCCCAGGTGAGGCAGTACTCGTCCACCTTGCGCCAATGTCGGATGAACCGCTTCGATAGACGGTCAAGCGCTCCATCGACCTGGATATCTAGCGTCGCCCTGTGGTGAGCCGGGAGGAGTCTACCGACCGCCTCGCGAACGGCTTGCCGCGAGAGTCGGTTTTCGCTTGTGGTGTCACGCAGGACGGACCGCACAATCGCTTCGAAGCAAAGCTTCGTCAAGCCCTTCTCTCGCGTTTCGTCTGCCCATTGAAGCCCTAAGTACACGAATGCAGCCTTCGCTTCGAGATCTTCGAGGGCCTGTGCTTGCCGACGTATGGCTCCGGAGGATTCCATTATTGGGTCAACAATACGAACGGCAAGTTCTTCACCCTCGGCCATATTTGCGGCGCTCGCGTTGCGCTGGGCGATTAGCCACTCGAGATCGCGGGGATCTAGGTGTATTCCGTAGTTGGTGCGAATCGTGCGCCGCTCTGCGGTCGCCTCGGCGCCAAGCGGTTGGTTCGTAACAAATATTAGGACGCGCACCTCTGGAAAGGTTTCTTTGATCCGTGCGCAAGTCTGCTTCACCTTTGCAGACCAATCTTTGCGCACCGAGAACTGTACCAGTGTAGATGGGTCATCTTCTGGTGCGAATAGCAGCGCATCTGCGCCACCGTCGCCTCTTGGATCCGCAACGGGCCGCAGTGACGGGTACTCGGTAGCCATAAATACGGTGGCCAGCCGTTCAAACATTCGCCACTGGCTACCGTCGAGACTCGAAAGTGCTAGTCCGAACCGCTCGCTCGTGATCACTGAAGAGCTCCAAACGCCGACCGCGGGTGGGCGCCGACTGGGCGCCTGTGTGGAGGCTACTTGTGGACTTCGTGCGGAAGTCGACGACACGCTTTCCGGCTTCTCGGGAGGTGATGCGACCCCGATCGACGACGGCAACGGGCTTTGGGGACGCACGGTGTACGCGATCAATCGGGCTCGCGCAGTCCGGTGTCGAAGTCGCCGCTCATCACGGGGGTAGACCAGCGCTCTGGGCGGCGCTCGTGCCGCGCTGATGCGAGGTTCCCGGCCGCGGTCGGCACGATCTGCTGGCCGCACTCCGATCAAGTCGGCCGCGCTGCGGCCCAATACCGGGCAGGATCGACCGCATGGACATCCACGTGATCGACGTTCCCGACGAGAGCCGCTACGAGGCCCGTGACGGCGACGGGACCTTGCTGGGCATCAGCGTGTACGACGTCGTCGACGGCACGGTCGCCTTCACGCACACGGAGGTCGACGAGGCCTTCGAGGGTCAGGGCGTCGCGTCGACGCTGGTCCGGGCGGCGCTCGACGACGTGCGGGGCAGCGGCCGCCGCGTCGCGGCGCTGTGCCCGTACGTGAAGTCGTGGATCGAGCGCCACCCGGACTACCAGGACCTCCTGGCGCACGGCTGAGGCGCCCGACGACGCGCGGGTTCCTCGTCGGTCCGCTGGTTGCAACCCGCGATCCGACGAGGAACCCGCGATCCGACGAGGTTCTCGCGCCCCGACGGTGCGGCGGCGCGAGGCGGACGGTCAGCGCGGGGTGCGCACCACGCGGACGGCGCCGGCGGGGAGCTTGAGCGCGCCGCTCAGGGTGTCGCCGCTGAGCAGCTCGGTGCCGGTGGCAGGGATCTCGACGGGCTCGTCGCGGTGGTTGATGGCCACCGCGTACGTCGCATCGTCGGCCTCGCGGTGCAGCACCTCGACGCCCTCAGGGAGACCCGGAGGCGTGATGCCGGCGTCGCGGTAGGCCGCGGCCAGCACGGGCGCGAGGGCCGCGACGTCGAGGCGCGTCGACACGTACCAGCCGTGCCCGGAACCGTGGGCGTGCCGCGTGATCGCCGCGCGTCCCGCGGCGGGTCCGTCGACGTAGGTCGCGACGACCTCGGCGCCGGCCAGCGCGATGTCGTCGGCCCACACGTCACCGGGCAGCTCGCTGCCGGACCAGGCCACCTGGACGCGCTCGCCCGCGCGCAACGGCAAGAACTCCTCGACGCTCATGCCCAGCGCGTCGCGCAGCGGGGCACCGTAGCCGCCCACGTGCACGGAGTCCGTCTCGTCGACCACGGCGGAGAAGTAGGACACGACGAGCGTGCCGCCGCCGGCCACGTACCGGGTCAGGTTCTCGGCGCCTGCGGCCGTGAGCAGGTAGGACGCGGGGGCGACGACGAGCGGGTACCGCGACAGGTCGTCCTCGGGGTGTGCCATGTCGACCGTCAGCCCGTCGCGCCACATGCGCTCGTGGAAGGCGGCGACGCGCTCGCGGTGGTCGAGGTCGTCGGACGGACGCCACTCCAGGTCCTGTGCCCAGAACGACTCCCAGTCCCACAGGATCGCGGCGTCGGCGCGCGTGCGGGAGCCCAGCACGGGCGTCAGGCGGCCCAGCTCGGCACCCAGCTCGACGACCTCGCGCCACACGCGCGACGACGTGCCGGTGTGGGGCAGCATCGCGGAGTGGAACTTCTCCGCACCGGAGCGGGACGCGCGCCACTGGAAGAACAGGATCGCGTCCGCGCCGCGGCCCAGGTGGGACAGCGAGTTGCGGCGCATCTCGCCGCCGCGCTTGGCGACGTTGCGCGGCTGCCAGTTCACGGCGGACGTCGAGTGCTCCATGAGCATCCACGGCTTGCCGCCGGCCACCGAGCGGGTGAGGTCGGCCGCGAGCGCCAGACCGATCTCGGGGTGCTCGTCGGCCGCCGTCAGGTAGTGGTCGTTGGACACGACGTCCACCTCGCGGCCCCACGCCCACAGGTCCGTGGACGGGCAGGAGGCGGCCATGAAGTTGGTGGTGATCGGCACCGACGAGTGCGCGCGGATCGCGTCGCGCTCGGCGATGAAGCACGCGCGCAGGGCGTGGTCGGTGAAGCGGGCGAAGTCGAGGCGCTGTGCGGGGTTGACCGCGCTGGCGGCGACGGCGGGCACGCCGACGTGCTCCCACTCGCCGTAGCGCTGACCCCAGAACGCGGTGCCCCACGCCTGGTTGAGCGCGTCGAGCGTGCCGTAGCGGTCCTGCAGCCAGGTGCGGAAGGCGGCGGCCGACGAGGGCGAGTAGTCGTCGGACACCGGGGCGCCGTACTCGTTGTGGACGTGCCAGAGCGCGAGCGCGGGGTGGTTGCCGTAGCGGCGCGCCAGCTCGGTGGTGATGCGGACGGACGCCGCGCGGTACTCGGGCGAGGACGGGCCGGCCATGCCGCGCGAGCCGAAGCCGAGCACGGTGCCGTCGCGCGTCACGACCCGCGCCTGCGGGTACGTCGCGAAGAACCAGGCGGGCGGTGACGCGGTGGGCGTGCCGAGGTCGACGCGGATGCCGGCGGCGTGCAGCAGCTCGATGAGCTCGTCGAGCCAGGCGAAGTCGAACTCGCCCTCGCGCGGCTCGAGCAGCGCCCAGGAGAAGATGCCGATGCTCACCAGGTTCACGCCGGCCTCGCGCATCAGCGCGATGTCGTCGTCCCAGACCTCTCGCGGCCACTGCTCCGGGTTGTAGTCGCCGCCGTAGGCGATGCCGTCGAGGCCGAGCGGCCAGGACGACGTGAGGGGGCCGGGAGCGGCGCGCATGACTCTCCATCGGGTCAGGGGATGACTTACTGGGCTGTGCGCGTTCCCAGCACTGGGACCGTTCACAACGAAGAGATAACACCAGGATGGCCGGTGTTGACAAGTCCCTCCTGCCTGGCGTTACTGTGACCGGGCACAGGCAAGGTGTCACAGCACACCACCCTCCGTCGCAAGGCTGCGGCGGACCATGACGAGGAGGTCAGATGCGCCTGCAGTCAGGCATCAGAGTCGCGGCGATCGTTGCCGCAACCGCACTGCTCGCCACCGGATGCACGTCCGGTGACGACGACAGCACCACCCCGAGCGCAGGCGCCACCACCAGCGAGAAGGCCGAGAAGGTCGACCTCACGTTCTGGACCTGGGCCCCGGGCATGGACGAGGTCGTGGCGGCGTGGAACGCCGCCAACCCCGACATCCAGGTCACCGTCAACAAGCAGGACGGCGGCGACCCGGCCGTCACCAAGCTGCTGACGGCGATCAAGGCAGGCTCGGGCGCGCCCGACCTGATGCAGACCGAGTACCAGAAGATCCCCACCCTGGTCGCGGCCGACGCGCTCGCCGACATCAAGGGCGACATCAGCGACGACCTGTCCAGCCACTTCGCCGACGGCGTGTGGCAGTCGGTCACCCTCGGCGGCGACGCGGTCTACGGCATCCCGCAGGACTCCGGCCCCATGGAGTTCTACTACCGCGAGGACATCTTCAAGAAGTACGACCTCAAGGTCCCGACGACGTGGGCCGAGTACGCCGACGTCGCTGCCGAGCTGCACAAGAAGGACCCGAAGGCGTACCTGGGTACCTTCTCCGCCACCGACGCGGGCTGGTTCACCGGTCTGACGCAGCAGGCCGGCGCGTCCTGGTGGGGCATCGACGGGGACGCGTGGTCGGTCGACATCGACTCCGCCGCCTCGCAGAAGGTGGCCTCCTACTGGGGTGACCTGGTG
>Ga0222423_1000453_pt1 | contig 28841 bp, 28 predicted proteins | sample 3A0metagenome_FD_182472 | JGI IMG/M metagenome (GOLD analysis project Ga0222423, IMG submission 182472) | Enriched microbial communities from leaf-cutter ant dump, University of Wisconsin, Madison, United States - 3A0 (version 2) | ecosystem: Environmental > Terrestrial > Nest > Insects nest >...
TCGATGGCGGCCAGCTCGGCATCGCTGAAGTCAAGGCGCGCCAGCGCTCCCAGGCTGTCATCGAGCTGCGCCACCGAGCTGGCTCCCGTGACGATGGACGTGACACGCGGATCCCGCAGCGCCCATGCGATGGCCATCTGCGCCAGCGACTGCCCGCGCGCGGCGGCGATGTCGTTGAGCCCGTTGAGGCGACGCACCACGTCATCCGTGAGCCAGTCGCGGTCGAGCGAGGTCCCGGCGGCGGCACGCGAGCCCTCAGGAATGCCGCCAAGGTACTTGCCCGTGAGCATGCCCTGCGCCAGCGGGGTGAAGCCGATCACGCCGGCCCCCACCTCGTTGGCGGCATCGAGCAGCCCTTCGGTCTCGATCCACCGGTTCAGCATGTTGTAGCTGGGCTGGTGAATCAGCAGCGGTGTACCGAGATCGCGCAAGAGCGCGGCCATGGCACGCGTGCGCTCGGCGTCATAGGACGAGATGCCCACGTACAGCGCCTTGCCGGCACGCACCGCGGCATCGAGTGCGCTCGCCGTCTCCTCGAGCGGCGTGGTGGCGTCAAAGCGGTGCGAGTAGAAGATGTCCACATAGTCAAGGCCCATGCGACGCAGCGACTGGTCGAGGCTTGCGAGCACATACTTGCGCCCTCCGCCGCCCTGCCCATACGGGCCGGGCCACATGTCCCAGCCTGCCTTGGTCGAGATGATGAGCTCGTCACGGTACGGCGCGAAGTCGCTCGCGAGCACGCGGCCAAAGTTCTCCTCGGCGGAGCCGTACGGCGGGCCATAGTTGTTCGCGAGGTCAAAGTGGGTGATGCCACGATCGAAGGCCCGCGTGAGGATCGCGCGTTGGGTGTCGAGCGGCCGGTCGTCGCCAAAGTTGTGCCATAGCCCCAAGCTCAGCACCGGAAGGTCCAGCCCCGAACGTCCCGTGCGGCGGTAGGGCATGCGGCCGTCGTAGCGGCCGTCATCAGCGAGATAGGTCATGGTGTGCCTCCTTGGTGTGCAAAGTCATGCCTTCCGGCAGTGCGCTCAGCGCGCAATGGTCGCCTGGGCGATCACGCGAGTTCCCTGGTACATCACCAGAGACTGTCCCGCGGCCACGCCGCGCATTGGCTCGTCAAGCTCCACGGTCACCGCATCGCCGCTGCGCACGGCCGATGCTCCCACCGCCTCCCCATGCGCCCGCACCTGCACGTGGCATGCGGTGGGAACGGCGCAGGGAACGTCGGGCGCCAGCCAGACCACGGCGTCGGCCCGGAGCGTACGGACGCTCAGCAGGGTCTCCGGACCCACCGTGACCACGTTGCGTGCCGTGTCCACGGACGTGACATAACGCGGTGCGCCGTCGGCGGCGGGGCGCGGCAGGCGCAGGCCCTTGCGCTGGCCAACGGTGAACGCGTAGGCGCCGGTGTGGGCGCCCACCACCGCGCCGGTCTCGTCGACGATGTCGCCCGGGTTCTCGCCCAGCGCGCGCTCAAGGAATCCCTTGGTGTCGCCGTCGGCGACAAAGCAGATGTCGTAGGAGTCCGGCTTGGCGCTCACGCCCAGTCCACGCGCGGCGGCCTCGGCCCGCACCTCCGCCTTGGACGCCACACCGCCCAGCGGGAACATCGCCTTGGCGAGCTTGTGTGGCCCCATCACCGCGAGCACATAGGACTGGTCCTTGGCGGGGTCGGCGGCGCGGTGCAGTTCCCGCAGGCCGTCTTCGCGGATGATGATCCGCGCGTAATGACCCGTGGCCACGGCGTCAAAGCCCATGGCCTCGGCGCGCGCCAAGAGGGTGTCAAACTTGATGTGCTCGTTGCAGCGCACGCACGGGTTGGGCGTGCGTCCCGCCTGGTATTCACTCAAGAAGTCGGCAACAACGGTGTCGTGAAACTCGTCACTGAGGTCCCATACGTAGTACGGAATCCCCAGCTTGTCCGCGGCCCGGCGCGCATCCATCGCGTCTTCGATGGAGCAGCACCCGCGGCTTCCCGTGCGGAACTCGTCGCGGTTGCGCGAAAGCGCCATGTGCACGCCAACAACGTCGTGCCCGGCCTCCTTGGCGCGCGCCGCAGCAACGGCGGAGTCCACTCCGCCACTGAGCGCCGCCAGAACCTTCACGGCATCAAGGGTACGTGGACTCCACGATCTCGTAGACTCCCGGCTCGGCCTCCAGCAGCCCGACGCTGCGCGCGGCGGCCTCTTGGACGCTCACCTTGGGCGTGCGCTCGGTTCCCTGGGGGTACCAGGTGCCGGGCCCGTAGAAGTACCCGTATCGCAGCACCACGCCCGGATACGCGAGGGTTGCGGCCTCGAGGTGGGTGACGCCCTTGCGCACGGGTGCTTGCGCGCCGAATGCAACCGATTGGGCGAGGAAGCGCTCTACACCTGCGGCATGCGCGGCCGCAGTGAGGGCATCGGTTCCGGCCATGCGGATGCGATTGAGGCCGCGCACCTTGAGCGCGATCTTGGCCTGTGCCTGGGGCAGGTCCGTCAGCTGATGCACCACCGCGTGGGGGGCAAAGTCCGCAACGGCCCCGGCGAGGCCCGCATCAAAGACGTCGCACACTACAGGCGTGGCGCCCACGGACTCGAGCCATGCGGCCTTCTCGGCGCGGCGCGTCATACCCGCCACCTCGTGGCCTGCCTCAATGAGGGCCGGCACCAAGAATCGCCCGATGGCACCCGTGGCACCCGCTACAAAGACCTTCACGGTTCTCCCCTTCCATGGCGTGGCATTCCGTGCGCCACACGCGATCGTTCCACGGCGCTGGGAAGCGCCTCGAGAAGTGCCGACACATCATCGTCGCTGGTAGTGCGCCCCATGCTGACTCTCAGGGCACCCTCGGCCTCGGCCTGGGTGCGGCCAAGCGCGAGCAGCACATGGCTGGCATCCACCACTCCCGAGGTGCACGCGGAACCCGAGGACACCTCAATGCCCTCTTGATCCAGCGCAAAGATCATGACCTCGCTGCGCGCTCCGTCAAAGACGGCGTTGACGATGTGTGGGGCGCTGCCTGCGGGACCGGGACCCATCACCTCGCCGAGGCGCGCCATCCCCTCGATGAGCCTGTCGCGAAGTCGCGCGAGCCGGGCAGACTCTGCCTCGCGCTGCGCCACCGTGGCGTCGAGCGCGGCGGCAAACGCCGCAGTGCCCGCGGCGTCGAGGGTCCCGGACCGGAATCGCTGCTGCCCACCCCCATAAACACCCGGAGCCAACCGCGTCTCACGCCGCACCAGCAGAGCACCCACGCCCACGGGGCCGCCCAGCTTGTGGGCGCTTACCGCCATCGTGTCCAGGCCCGAGCCGGCAAAGGACACGTCGAGGTACGGCACCGCCTGCACGGCGTCGGAGTGCATCGTGTAGCCGGCCGCGTGTGCGGCGACCGCGATGCCCGGGACGTCGAACACCGCGCCCGTCTCGTTGTTGACCCAATGCAGGCTCACCAGGCCGCGCTTCCCGGCACGTTCCGGCAGCGCCGTGAAGTCCAGGGTCTCGATCACCCGCGCCGCACCCGCCGTGGCGAGCCAACGCGCGGGATCCAGCGCCGAGTGGTGCTCAAGGGGGCTCGTCACCACCACCTCAGCACTCGCGCCCAGGATGGCCAGGTTGTTCGCCTCCGTGGCGCCCGAGGTGAAGATCACCTCTGTGGGATGCGCGCCAAGCGCAGCGGCCACCCGCTCGCGTGCGTCCTCCACCACCGCGCGCGCCGAGCGCCCCGCGCCGTGCACCGACGACGGATTCCCCACGTGTGCTTGCGCCGCGAGCCATGCCTCGCGTGCCTCGTCTCGCAGCGGCGTCGTGGCAGCGTGGTCCAGGTAAATGGTCACGGTGCAACCCTAGGCGCGCGCCTCCCGCATGCGCGCGATGGCCTGGGGCAGTACATCGAACAGCGAACCCACCACGCCAAAGTCACTGATCTCGAAGATCGGCGCGTCCGGATCCAGGTTCACGGCAACGATGGTTCCCGATGCCTGCATGCCTCCCCGGTGGTGCACCGCACCGGAAATACCGGCTGCAACGTAGAGCCGCGGCGTCACCGTTGTGCCCGTCTGCCCCACCATGTGCTCGTGGGAGATCCACCCCTCGTCCGTGGCATCGCGGGACGCGCCAACGGCCCCACCCAGCAGCTCGGCAAGCTCGTGGATGAGCGCATAGTCGCCGCCCGTGCCGCGGCCTCCAGACACCACAACACTCGCCTCGGCAAGCGGCACCCCGTCCGACGCTTCCACGGCCTCCACGGCCACCACGGCTTCGCGTGTGGTGGGGGGTTCAAAGGCAACGGTGACAACGGACGGCACCACGGCGTCGGGCATAGCCACCGCTTGGGTGGTGTTGGGACGCAGCGCCACGATGGCGCGCTCCGTGGTGATCCGTGTGCGCACGTTCCAGGTGGCGGCGAAGACCGTCTGCTCGGTCTCGACATGGCCGTCCACGAGCGCAGCACCGGCCGCGTCAACGACAACGCCGGCGCCGGTCGCGAGCGCGAGTCGCGTGACGATCTCCTTGTTGACAAAGGTGGAGGTCACCAGCAGCACATCGGCATCCGCCGTGGCGGCGCCGAGTGCGGCGGCGGCCGCGGCCGCTGCACGCACCTGGGGCTCAACAACCCGCACCTCGGCGGCTCCATGGGCGCCCAACTGTGCCACTGCCGCCGACGACGGCTCACCGCCAAGCCACACCGCCGCCACATCGCCAAGCGAGCGGGCAAGTGTGAGCGTCTCCAGCGTCGGCGCGGCAACGGCTTCGCCGTGACGTTCTACCAACACCGCAACCCGTGTCATGCCAGGCCCCTCTCGATGAGGAAGTCGGCGAGCAATCGGCCGCCCTCCCCCGTGTCCGTGACAATCTGCGGCGTGCGCGCGGGGCGTGGCTCGGCGGTCAGCACGGCGGTCCGCGAGGCGGCGGTGCCAACGCTCGCAGGGTCCACGCCTAGATCCGCGAGCGACCACTCTTCTATTACCGCGGTGCGAGCGGCCATGATCATCTTGAAGTTGGGGTAGCGCGGCTTGTTGGCCTCATCCGTCACGGACACGACAGCAGGCAGGGGCGCCTGCAGGGTCTCGTGCGCGTCGGGCAGATGCCGCTCCACGGTCGCCACGCCATCCGCAACCGTGAGCGCCGAGGCGAGCGTCAACTGCGCCCAATCAAGCTCCACGGCGAGCGCGGTGGGCAGCATCGACGTCAGACCGTCGAGCGCCGCCATGCCGGTGATCACCAGATCCAGCGGCTCCTCTTCGTGAATTCGGCGGACCGCTGCCGCCACCACGCGCGCGGTCCCAAAGACGTCGGAGCCAGCAATCGCCGCATCACTGACGTGGATACCCCGCCCCACGCCCAATTGGAGGGCCTTGCGCACGGCGGCCACAGCGTCGGGCCCGCCTACTGTGAGCGCGATGACCTCGCCCTGTCCTGCTGCCTCGACAAGCTGCAGCGCGGCCTCAACGGCGTTCTCGTCGAGTTCGTTCATGGAGCCGTCGTCGGCGGTGCGGGTGACGGCGCCATCCGTGAAGGTGCGGTGGGATTGGAGGTCTGGCGTGAACTTGACGGTGACGAGTACGCGCATGGACTCAAGCCTAGTGGCGGCCGGGTTGGGCACTCTGCCCCGCGCTCACTCCGCTTGAGGAGCGTGCTCGAGCGGCCGCGTGGCCGGCACAACGGCGAGCGCGAGCGCGGAGACGGCGCCTACAACGAGCAGGGCCTTGAGAACACCGAACTCGTTGCCGAGGAATCCCAGGAGGGGCGGGCCCGCGAGGAACGCGGTGTATCCAATGGTCGAGACCACGGACAGTCGTAGCGGTGCGCGGCGCGGATCATCAGCGGCCGCGGACATCCCCACCGGGAAGCCGAGGCTCGCTCCCACGCCCCAGATGGCACAGCCCACGAACGCCACCCACACGTTGCCGAATACGACGAACACGCACCCCACAAGGGCCGCAACAAAGAGCACGCGCAACACGGTCACGCGCCCATAGCGGTCCAGCAGGCCGGTGCCCAGAATGCGTCCCGCCGTCATGAACAGCAAGAAGACCGCAAGCGCCACCACCCCCAGCGCATTGTGAAGATCGTGACCATCGACGAACGCCACGGCCATCCAGTCATTCGCGGTGCCCTCGGTGAACGCGGCGGCGAGCACCACGAGGCCAATCAACAAGGTGCGAGGTTCGCGCCACGCGGAGCGTTGCTTGACGGGCGCTGCGCTGCCTGCTGCAGCGTCGGGCTCATGGGTCTCATCAACGGCGGGAAGGAACCGACCGGTGGCCCACCAGACGGCGAGCGCTGACACCACCGCAACGCCGGTGAGGTGGGGTACAAGCGGAACCTTGGCCCACACCAGCGCCGCACCAATGAGTGCGCCGAGCACCGTGCCGCCGCTGAACATCGCGTGAAACCACGGCATGATCGCGCGACCCAGGCCCTGCTCAATGATGGTGCCCTCAAGGTTTTGCGAGACGTCCCACACCCCAAACCCCAGACCCACGAGCACAAGCCCCGGCATGGCCCAATACATGGAGCCGCCGTACTGCACGGCGAGGGCTGCGAGTACGAGGCCCGGGAGCGAGGCGACCGCGCCAAGGCGCACCGCGTTGGCGGCGCCCCAGCGGTGGGCGATCCGTCCCGCAACGGGCAGCCCGAGCAACGACCCCACCGAAATGGACAGCAACATCACGCCGAGCGCACCCGGAGTGAGGTCCAGGAGCTGCTTGGCGTCAGGGACCCGCGACATCCACGTGGCGAAGGCGAAGCCGTTGACGCCAAAGATAAGGAAGTCGGCATTGCGGGCGCGGTGGATGCTTGCTGGTGTGGAGGTTGCGGCGGCGGTCACCGTGGGATTTTACCAGACGGTAAGGCGCAGGGCGCTTTAGGATGACCGACGCTGGGGCCGGGCCGAGCGAGTTGGACCACCTTCTCCAGTGCCCCCATAAATGGGGGCTTGACCCCACCCCGGCGCGACTCGTAGCGCTGATACGCGCATCAGTATTCGCGTTGGGCGGCCCTGCGGCGGCCACCAACGAATGTGCAATGCGCGGCCAGATCAGTGACTCGGGAAGCTACGAGCAGATGTATGCACACGAGCCTTCGTTGACGTGCGACGGTGGCTCGATCAAATACGTCGCCAAAGACACGTCGTCGAGCGCTTGGGCGACCAAGTACCTCGATTGGAACTTTCTGGCACAGGGCACCTATGTCTACGGCGTTACCAAGTACGACATCTCCTCGGCGCAAGGCAAGTCGTGGACCGTGGTCAACATCTGGTACACCTGGGGATGATATTGCCGCACGTGGTCGATTCGATCCCGAGTCGACCACGTGTTCCTCCAGATGGATAACCACCGCCTCAATCGCACGCCCTACAGAGAGATAGCCATGACACAGAAACGATCAGGTCTGTCAAGGCCGGCGCGCTTTGCCGTCGCACTCGCAGTAGCAACCGTCCTAGCGAGTTGCTCCGACTCTGCTCAGGGTGACCGAGAGCAGATTGTGGAGGAATGGCGTTCCACGGTTGATGCCTCGATGGCCCACTACCCCCAAGCAAACGAGGCCCAACGTGAGGTACTTGAGCGCTCGCTCGCCAGTGGCGAAGTCACGTTCCAGGACTACAAGGAGCGCATGTTGGCGTATGTGACGTGCCTCGAAGGCTCGATTGAAGGGCAAGTCGAAGTCAGCGAGGCTTACGAGCAGCTCGGGTTGCCCATCATCGAAGTGGGGATTGTCATGCCGGAGGGAGAGGAGGTATCGCAACAAGACGATGCCGTGCGGGAATCGTGCTACCAGGCCGAAGTGTCACTTGTTAGCGACCTTTACACATCGCAACCTGCGGCCACCGAAGCGTACAACGCGCTCGCCCAGGAGTACCGCAGTGCGCTCCTGGAGTGCCTTGACAGCGCGGGCATCACGGTAGATAAAGACGCCCCGATCTCCGAGATACTCGCGGCAGACGCAGAGACCAGTGCGGCGGCGGGCGATGGTCCGCGCAACCCGTGCGCAATATCCACCGGCTTCATTGGCGCCCAAACAAGCACTCGGTAGGCGCACGGGCCCGTCCGTGCCAGTGACCCCATATGTGGGGGCTTGCCGCCCACCTGCCCACCATAAGGCTGCGAACGGGAATACGAAGGCTAACCATCGCACACGCCAGAATCAACGAGAGCGCAATCAATTACGAAAGCTACAAGAAACAGTTCGCCGTATTTATTGCTTGTCTCGGCAACTCGGGCCTTCAACGCGACATACGCGTCCAGTGGACAACCCGGGGTAGCCAACACTGTAGCCTGGTAGGAGTACGACATCAAAGGCCTTCGCGACTCCCTCATCGCAGGCGTCGCCGACAAGCGCCCCGACGTAGGCTCTTCGCTCACGACCCGCGGAATCCTAAGCCTCGACTCCGAAGGTGGTCCAAACTCCGGGCCATCGCCAAAACCACCGGCATACTTGACGGTCTGGCAGGGAATCGACTGCCGAGTCGGTGAGTGCACGGCGGGCACAGAAGCGCCTGGTAAATCCACGTTCACTCCCGCACTCGTTGACACATAAGCGCCATCGCGTTGCAGCGATTGACGCATACCCCCATCGGGTGCATACTTCGGGGAGCGGCACAGTGCCGCGTAGCACAAGGAGGTGCACTATGACTGTCAGGAGAATCGTAGCGAGCATCGCCGCGGGGGCACTTGGCTTGACTCTTGCCACGGTGGCAGCATTGCCGGCCGACGCGGCCACGGCAACTTGCAAGGCCCACAACACTACGTCGTCGTCCGTTCACACGGTAACGGAAGATAGCTCTGACACGTGCTCGCATGTTCAGGCTAGGGCCGAGCGCTACTATGCGTCCGGGGCTCATGAAACAGTACTGGGACCGCAGGGCTCCGTGAACTCGACGGTGTATGCCACGCCGGGCGTCTCGATCACATCCTGGGCGGGACGTGCACAGCCGGTCAGCAGCAGCCCGTGGTCCTCATGGCAATCATTCACGACGACCACGGCGACCAAGACCTTTAGTGTGACCATATGACCCGCAAATGTCTTGTTGCGGGCGCTATTGCGTTGATGGTGGGGGCACTTGCAGCCGGATGCACAGCGTCTCCGGAAGCATCGTCCAAGTCCTCCCCATCTGCTCTGCCGACAGTAGACCTTATAGATGTTGCGTACCTCCAGGAGCACGCGACGAGCGACTTCGAGAAGGAAGTTGTGGCTGACGGCAAAGTGACCCACGCCGAGTACGTTGAAGCAAACCAGTTGTGGCTCGAGTGCATGCAACAAGAGTTCCCGGTAGGCACTCAGCCAACCATAGGTATTCGAGAACAACCTAATGGCCTCATCGATTGGGTCATGAACTCCGTCGATGAGGCTGACGAAGAGCGCATGACCTTGTGGGCCGACAAGTGCTCTTTTGGTACCACTGAACTCGTTGGAGTCTACTTTAACGACTTGTGGGAAAACCCTGACGGAAAGTCGCTAGCGCAGCAACTATTTGAATGTTTGGACGCCAAAGGGCTCGTTCCTGACGGCTACACTGTCTTTGACTTTGATCGCGATTTTAATAGTGACGCGGCCTCTCAGACATTCAATGAGATTCATGCGGAAGTTGTCAAATGCAATGATGAACGCGCACTCCGTGATGTGCCGCCATCTTGAGGACCACCCTTCCAACGGCAGGCACGGCGAACACTCGTGCAGGCCAGCTCACTGGTAGCCACTTCAGCGCGTTCCATGAACCGGGTCAACCCACGCACTACACTCGCTCTCAACGCATCGTCGCGCGCCAAGAAGGGGGTTGACTAGTCGCCATGGCATCCAAGACACGTTCAGGCGGCATCGCCATAGCGGTGGCCCTGGCTCTCATCGCACCGCTCGCGGCGGGCATCGTCCTGGTTCTGGCCAAGTCCAGTGAGTCACCGCTTGAATCCGCTTCTGCCGTGGAGCCCCTCGTTGGTTCCGTTGAGCGCGCTGAGCGATACCAAGAGGCCTCCGTTGCCATCAACGTGGAGTACGCGACGGCACTGTCACCGGCAACCGGAGCGTCGGGCACGCTGACGCAACTGAAGATCACCCCTGGTGCGGACGTGAAGACGGGCACCGTGGTGGGCTCGGTCAACAATCAGCGGCTCGTTGCCTACGCCTCCAAGGCGCCGCTGTTCCAAGACATCTACCGGGGTCTCAAGGGCGCGGACGTCAAGACGGCGCAACTACTCTTGAAGGACCTCGGCTTCTACACCGGCACCGTGGACGGCGACGCGGGACCGGCCACCGAGAAGTCCATCAAGGCCTTCAACAAGCACTACGGCTGGGGTAAGGACAACGGCACGTTGTCACTGGCGAGCCTCGTGTGGTTGGGGCAGGGCCCCGTCACCGTCGATGAGGTGTCGGTAACGCTCGGCAGCTCCGTCTCCCCCGGCACGGCGCTGTTTACCACCACGGCCGCACTCGCGGCGATCGTCGTCACCGAGACCCCCAATCTCCCCACGGACGGCGATGTGACACTCACCGTTGTCGGCGTCACCGTCCCCTACGTGGTGGGATCGGGGCTTGTCACTGAGCCCGACGCTGTGGCTCAGATCGCGGCCACCATGGGCACTGCCACAGAGGGTGTGGGAACCATAGCCTTGGTCACGCCGCAGGTGGTGGGCACCGTTCCCAGTTCTGCGGTGGTCGCGGAGGAGTCGGGCGCTACGTGCATCTTCCCCGATGTCACTGGCGCGGCCATCGCCGTGACTCCTGCGGGCGGAACCCTTGGCACTGTCGATTTGGACGAGTCGCTCGTGGGCCGGCCCGTGCTCATCAACCCGCGCGACGTGCGTCAGGACCTCGCGTGCGGCTGATCGCCTCCGGCGTCACCTACACCTACCCCCGCGGGGATCACCAGGTGCTCGCCGGCGTGGACTTCGAGATCCCGGCGGGGACCTCAGCGGCCATCATTGGACCGTCCGGCTCCGGCAAGACCACGTTGCTGTCACTCATGGGGCATCTGCTGCCCATGCAGGCCGGCTCCATTCACGCCCTGGATGGCGAGCGTGAGGTCTCGCTGCAAGAGGCCGCGTCCTGGGTGCTGCAGACAGTGTCCCTCCTGCCCGACCGCACGGCGCTCGACAACGTTGCCGTTGGTGCTTTCTCCGATGGCGCCTCCCGGCCCGACGCTGTGGCGAGGTCCCGCGAAAGTCTCGCCAGCGTCGGGCTGGCTGGGCGAGAGTACGAACCCGCGCGGATCCTTTCCGGAGGCGAGGCGCAACGTGTGGCGATCGCGAGGGCCTTGGCGTCGCGGCGGCCGATCATTCTTGCCGATGAGCCCACCGGCCAGCTTGACGCAAAGACGTCGGCAACGGTGCTTGAGGCGATGATCGGTGCGCATGGTGAGCGCACCGTCGTCATCGTCACGCACGATCCCGAGGTGGCCGAGCGGTGTGATGTGGTGCTCGAACTGCGCGACGGCGTGATTCACGAGAAGGCACACGCGTGAGCCGGGGCACGCGCCGCGTGTGGCCACTGGGACTCTCCGCGCGAGAAGGCGTCGCGACCGCTCGCAACGGTCGATGGACATCGCTGCTGCTGATGGTCGCCGTCGCGTGGACCGTGGCCGCGGGTGCGGCCGACGCGCTCAGCGTGACAAACCTCGTTGAGGGCGAAAGGGCGTGGATCGACGCGGGCGGCTACGTGTTCGTCGTGACCGGAGCGCGCACCGACCAGCAGCAGAACCCCATCCCCGCCGATGTATGCGACCGCCTGGCCGCAATCGACGGCATCGATGCGTCCTTCGCGCTCACTCGCGGGGACGCCAACGGCTCGTTGTCCTACATTCCCGGCGGGCGCGCGTCGATCTACTCGGTGTCTGCGGGCGCGGCAACGTTCCTGGGCGTGTCCCAGGCCACCAACGGCATCGTCATCGGCACCCTGGGCTTCGCGAACCGCACCGGCGCTCACGACGGCGACGTAGTCCGGATCATGCAGCGCGCGTCATATACGGCCCCGGCCGCCCAGTCCGATCCCCTCACCCTGCGCATCGCGGATTCCACCGTGATGGGTGAGGAGTACGACGGCGCCATGCTGATGCCGGCTCGCCTCACCGGCACCGCGGACCAGTGCTACGTGCGAACCGACGCCGCACACCACTCTGCAGTCGAGGCCGCGCTCCCCTCGTATCTGGCCTACAACGGCCTGCCCGCGATTCCCAACCCGCGCCTGTTCGAGTCGGACTTCACCGTGGACTACACCCACGCCTACGAAGACCGGCCGCTGCGCTGGCTATGGGTGCCATGTGCGGCACTGTTGGGCCTGCTGTGGGCGATGCTGCAATGGTTCCGCCGCTCCCACGTCGCCATCTACGCCACCTTTGGCATGCGCGCACCCTCGCGGCTCACCATGCAGGCGAGCGAATGGGGCGTGCTCGCCGGGCTGGGGCTGTTGTGGGGCTGGGCGATAGGCGTGGTCGGCGCCGTGGCGCTGGGAGCCCGCGTCACCCAAGCCCTGACCCAAGTCACAGCCCACGCGCTGCTGGTAGTGCTGGGAGCGTCGGTCATCGTGGCGCTGCTGGGACTGAGACCAACCGGCACACTGCTGAACGCGCTCAAGGACCGGTGATGGTGCGACGCGCGAGGGTAGTCGGGGCTCGATCTCACGCAGGGCTTGGGTTCCACGCCGCACGAGAAAGTGCGCCCGCAACGCTGGCGTCCCCGCAAGGCGTCGCGCCGAAACAGTGCGTACGATGGTCGCTAGCAACCCGCAGAAGCGAGGGAGGGCACCTGTGAGGAATGCCCATCACCAGATCGTGACCATGATGTTGACGGCTATCGCACTAGTGAGCCTCGGCGCCTGCACCAGCACTACACCCGAGCCCAGCCCGTCGGTGACTTCGAGCCCTGGAACCATGAAGTACTTCCTGGAGTCAGCGGAGGCGGAGGGGGTCGCGGACGACCAGCAACTGGAGATCCTGCGCACCGCACAGCAGACCCAAGTGATCTCGTTTGAGGACTACAAGGAGGCGGTTGGCCGGACGCTCAGTTGCATCGCCGATGCAGGGGTCAGGATCGACGGACCGACCACGGACGAATCCCTCGGATTTCCTGTGATTCGCTACGGCTTCGCAGGCGGTCTCGATGCCACTGGGACCAAGCCAGCCAATCCGGTGCCCGATCAGTGCATCAAGCAACACTCGTACTACGTCGAGAATGCGTACCGGGCTCAGCCCACATCCCAGGACGCTCTCGATGCGATCCTCGAGCAGAGCCGCGCCGCCGTGCAGCAGTGCATCGACAAGGCGGGCATCACAGTTGACTCCGACCTGCCGGTCCGGCAGTGGCTCGCGGCGATCGCAGGCTTCGGCGAACCGGGCATCAACTGCATCGCAGACCAGGGCATCACCGAGTTCTAAGTCGCCTCGCCGCGACATGAGCAGGGTGCGGGAGCATGGTCAAAATGTCGGAATAGTTCCGATGTACTTCATCTGCTCCCAAGGGGGAACCATGAAATTGAAGTCACGAAGAGTCAGCACCGCTCTCGCGGTCGCTGTACTCACTGTTTGCGGCGTCGCCCTCGCTACTGCCCCAGCACAAGCAGTCGCGTGCGCTCCCGACGTGGGTGCGAGTTTCCAGACTGACCGTGCTTGGATCAGCGACACCGCCAACCCGTGCGGAACTATCGGCGTTCGCCACCTGTACCAGCCGTCCGGCGTGGTCTACCAGTTCTGGACGTCGTGGTACTCGGGGACTGGCAACTACTACATCACCCCAACGATGCGAGAGCTGGTCAGCGCAGGGTACCCCTACTAAGCGAGGCCTTCGACGCGGCCGGCGCGTCAACAGGTGGTGCGCTGGCCGCGTCGCGCGACAAACGAGCACTCAGCAGGTAGTCGCGATGATCTCGTCGCCACCGCTAGAACATCTCGATGGAGGCCGGGGTGACGACCGCCCAGCCGTGCCCGTCGACGCTTGCGAGGTCTGCGTCACCGTCGATCGCATCGCGCATCGTCTCGAATGGAGAATCTGCGGGCGCGACTGCATACACCAGGGGCGTGACAGAGCCACTGTTCGCCTTCACCCACGACGTCGGAGTGAGGCTCTGCAGCGAGCCGAGCGGCACGGTGGCGCTCGGCGCGAGAGTCACCCAAGCCTTGACCCAAGTCACGGCCCACGCGCTGCTGGTAGTGCTGGGAGCGTCGGTCATCGTGGTGTTGCTAGGATTCAGGCCAACCGGCACGCTGCTCAACGCGCTCAAGGACCGGTAGGCGACACCTGGCGCAGTGGACTCCTGTCACCACAAGAGGTGTCTACAGCTCCCACCGCTAAGGGCTTGTATCAGTTCGCACCAAAGTCAGCCAAGCATTCGACCGGAGCCCGAGCGCCTCGATCAAGATACTCATGCAACTCTTCTGTTGATATTTGTGTCGATTGCTTAATCTCGTCAGGAGTCGCGTCTGCGCTGATCTCTATACCTAATTCTCGCAAGCATGCGACTATGGCGTCACGATTAGCTTTAATGCGTTGAGCGACCTGCGCGTGCCACCGTGGCTGATTTTGGTATGCAGCCTCAACAAAGTATGAGTTCTTAACGATGCATGCTTCGGCAACCGGGTTCCCAGATTCCGGGCTTTCGTAAAGGTACGTTAGCAGGGGTAACGGCTGCGACTGATCAGTGCTCAACTGGTGTCCTATCCCCGCGTCGTCGAAACATGCGAACGTGGCATTGACAGCATCAGTGAGAAGCGCCAATGACACATCGCCTTCCTTCCGGGCGCGAGCAAGCGACTCAATCTGGGTGCTCGAGGCATCGGCCTCCTTGGCTTGCGCTATCAAGTTGTCAAGGATCAGCACAAACTCCGTATCGACCGAGGCGACGGGGGATGCTTGAGATCCGCATCCGGCAAGCGGAATAACGACTACGACCGCTAACGCAAACGCAATATTGCGCCAATGGGCGAACATCTTGATATCCCTAGGGGAGGACGCTAGACTGGTGACTGCCAAATGCTGCATTCCCTGCATGGCCCTTAATGGCTGTTACTCCGTCGCCGTACTTAACAGCCCAACTCGTATAATATCCCGCATGTCCCGGAGGAGCGACATAGTAACGCGCCTTTATCCATGAACAATGCCCGATCGATGGATCGGACTGCGTATAAATGGCAGTGGCGCGACTCCAGCCGGTGCCAAAGCATTGGCCTACAAACGTGTCATTTACGAGGACGTAGCCACCGGACGACTGAACATTCGATGTAACTATTGCGGAACTTGCCGATGCGGGAGTAACAATCCCAAAAAGCAACGCGAGGGCGAATAGTACGATTCCAGCATGCATATGGCGCATATTCATTGCTACGACCTCCGATCGTGCTGCGCATTTCAAAGGCGACCCGCCCGTGCGGGGTGTCGACGCCTATTCGACCATAACAGGGGGGCCCCTTGCGCGCAACCCTTCATTGCTCTGACTCTTTGGGTTTGCTGCACCGTTTGGTGACAGGGGTTGGTCACGCGACGTGGGCCGCGTTGGTGGTCATGATGGTCTCGTATTCGATGGGCGTCAAACGGCCCAGGCAGGTTTGTCTGCGGTGTAGGTGGTAGGTGCGTTCGATCCTGGTCACGATCGCGATGCGCAGTTGCTCGCGCGTGTCCCAGGTGCGCCGGTCGAGGACGTTCTTCTGCAGGAGTGAGAAGAACGATTTCATAGCAGCGTTGTCGCCTGCAGCGCCACCGCGGCCCAGCGATCCGACCATGCGGTGATGGTTGAGCACGGCTGTGAACGTGTTGGCACCGAATGGGGATCCTCTGTCCGAGTGCGCGATGCATCGGGCGACATCACCCCTGCGTGCAACCGCATTGTTCAGCGCATTGACGGCCAGGCGGGACTTCATGCACCTATCGATCGAGTAGCCCCCGATGTGGTAGTTCAGAAGATGCGTTGCACGAGGTCGTCATGAACGGCGGGGCCAGCCTTCTCGCGCGTGCCGCGGCTGCGTTGGGCGACGGTGGACCACCAGCGGTTGTCACGCCAGATCGCCCACCCGTTCGTTCCGACATCGGCTCACCGGCGTCGCGCACCTCGTCGACACGGAACCGGTAACCGACCTCGGGATCGTCGATGTGCGCGTTATGCAGGGCGTTGGCGCGATGCGCGGCGACAAGACCGGACACGGTCACGGGACAGTTCAGCCACCGATAGTAGGGCTGACGAACGAGCTTCAAAACCCGGCACGTGACCGTGACCCGAACCCCGTCAACGGCACGCTCTGTCACGAGCCGGTGCATCCTTTTCCCGGCAGATGTGCCTGCGACTAATACGCTACAGCCCGCCACAACACCTCGTTCTCCAGCACCAGCGGGTGAATCCGCTTGCCAACGTCACACCGCGTCCACGACTGCGGGCCACCCACACGACATCGTCACGGAACTCTCAAGGACAAGACTTAGGCACACCAACGGCCTTCCAAGCCGCCCCGAGCAGCAAGCCAGATCAGATGACACCTACCACTGCGACAGACCCGAGAATTGGAACAAGTTCCATGACCTGTTGCAGGAGGAGCCACTGCCATCGGACGGCACACTTGGGCCCGTGCGAACCTGCATGATGAACGCAGGATTCTATGCGCAGGCGGGGTCGTAGAACATCTCGATGGAGGCGGGGGTGACGACCGCCCAGCCGTGCCTGTCCGCGCTGAGGCAGGGCGCGCACGATGATGGATGCGCACCCTCGCGCCCGACCATGCAGGCGAGCGAGCGGGGAGTGCTCGCCGGGCTCGGGCTGCTGTGGGGCTGGGCGATAGGCGTGGTCGGCACGGTGGCGCTCGGCGCGCGAGTCACCCAAGCCCTGACCCAAGTGACAGCCCACGCGCTGCTCGTGGCGCTGGGAGCGTCGGTCATCGTGGTGCTGCTGCGCTCAGGCGAACCGGGACGCTGCTGAACGCGCTCAAGGACCGGCAGCCTCAGCACGCCCGCGGTGGGCGTGGGCGTGACGATAGGCCAGGACTCGCCAGCTAGCGTGCGGAACCAGCCGGGCCGGGGCCATCGGCCGCGCTGACGTCGTCGGCCATCTCGTCAAGGATGATCAGCTCGCCGTGAAGGCCGTCGGTGCGGTACGCGGCCCTGCCCGCCATGTGAGCGGCGATGGGCTGCGTGAGCATCTGGAACACCACCACGAGCGACGTCAGGGCAACAACCGGCCAGCTGGGCGAGCGCAACACGATCGCCACGCAGATCACAATCACGCCAAGCACCTGAGGCTTGGCACCTGCGTGGAGGCGCTGCAGGGTGTCCGGGAATCGCAGCAGGCCAACAGCCGCGGCGAGAGACATGACTGCCGCGAGCATGACGAGGATCACTGCGAGCACATCCAGAATGGGGCTCGCTCCTGGAGTCCACTGCAACATCAGTCCTCCTCCTTGCGCGCGAGCAGCCGCGCCACGCTCACCGTGCCCACGATCGCGAACATCGCCAAGGCAATGAGCACAGGCAACAGCGTGGTGTCCTTGTTGGCGATCATCCACACGCCCATCCAGCACACCAGCGTGGCCGTGAAGACATCTGCGGCCACGACGCGGTCAAGGTTGGTGGGCCCAATCACCACGCGGATGAGGGCCGCGAGGCCGGCAACACCGAACATGATCCCGGCAGTGAGTAACAGCGCGGTCATCGCGTACCGCCCCTCTGAGACTGCGCTTCTTGCCTGAGCGCTCGCATCTCTGCTGGGGATCCCACGGCGCGAATGATCCGCGCCTCAGTTGCGAGCGTGTGAGCGCGGGCCTTCTCAATGTCTCGCTCGCCGCGCACCGAGAACACGTGCACGAACAGCGCGTGCTTCTCCCGGTCAACATCGAGCACGAGCGTGCCCGGTACCAGTGTCGACGCCTCCGCGGTAGCGGTCAGCACCAGGTCGCTGCGAGTGCGCATCTTCACCTCGATGATCGCCTCGTGAGGCGAGTACCCCAGCCCAAAGGCTTGCGCAGCGACGATGAGCGAAGACCGCGCGATGTCGAACAGCAAGCGCACAACGAAGTACGCAAGCCACAGCGGATTGACCCGCCCTGACAGCTCGATGGGTGGCATGTAGAAGATGGCGGGAATCGCTACCGCCACAAGCACGCCAACCGTGAGGTTGGTCCAGCTGAAATCATCGCCCCACAAGAACACCCACAGCAGCACCAGTGACACCAGGAAGGGGATCTGCTGTCTCAAAGCGGCGGCGCGAGCCCGGCGCCGGCGGGAGCGGCTAGCCATCTGTCGCCTCCTCCGGGAGAACCGTCGTGATGCGAGCATCGCGATCCGCAATCTCGTGTGCGGTGCGGTCGCCCAGCTTGAAGATCGGGCCCGCGAATATCGTGAGCCCCACCGTCACCGCAACCATCGCGGTGGTGGCTGCCAGCATGAGCCGAGGCGTCGTTGACCGGGTACGCGTGTCCTCGTCAACGTCGGGGCTCTCCACAAGGGTATTGATGAGGTAGGACTCGTACCCCTCCTCCACCTCTTTGCGAGAGCGCCAGAACACCATGTTCCACACGCGCATGAGCGTGTAGAGCGTCAGGAGCGAGGTGAGCACCGCTCCGGCGATGACCACCCACACGAGCCAGCCACCCTCTTTGGCGCCCGCCACGAGCAGTCCCGTCTTGCCCAAGAAGCCGGAGAACGGCGGAATGCCGCCAAGGTTGAGCGCCGGGATGAAGAACAGCACCGCAACCACCGGAGCCGCCTTGAGCAGGCCAGAGAGCTTGGAGATGGACGTGGAATCGCCAACACGCTCCACAAGCCCCACGGCGAGGAACAGTGTGGTCTGCACCGTGATGTGGTGAATGACGTAGTACACGGTGGCGTTGAGGCCCAGCTGAGAGCTGAGGGCGATGCCAAAGATCATGTAGCCGATGTGGCTGACGAGGGTGAACGACAACAGCCTCTTGATGTCCGCCTGCACGGACGCGCCAAGGATGCCAACGACCATGGTGAGCAGCGCCACCCACATGAGTGGCACGCGCAGGTCGCCGCCAGGCCCGTCGTCGGGGAACAGAAAGGTCTCCGTGCGGATGATCGCGTACACGCCGACTTTGGTCAGCAAGCCGGCGAAGACGGCGGTCACGGGAGCTGGCGCCGTGGGGTACGAGTCTGGCAGCCAGAAGGACATGGGGAACAGCGCCGCCTTGACCGCAAAGCCAAGCAGCAGCATCACATGGAGCATGAGCGCAGTCGTGGGCGGCAAGTCCCCGATGCGCTGCGCCACCTGCGCCATGTTCACCGTGCCGGTGGCGCCGTACACCATGGCGATGGCCGCGAGGAAGAACGTCGAGGACACGAGGCTCACCACGATGTACGTCACACCCGCGCGAATGCGCGAACCCGTGCCGCCGAGCGTGAGCAGCACGTAGCTCGCCGCAAGCAGTATCTCGAACCCCACAAAGAGGTTGAACAGGTCACCCGTGGTGAACGCCACGGCGATCCCAGCCGCCAGCATGAGGTAGGTGGGGTGGAAAATCGTCAGTGGGGTCTCGCGGTTGCCATCGGCAATCCCCTGCCCCACGGCGTACACGAGCACACCGAGCAGCACCACACAGGAAACCAGCAGCATGATGGCGCTCAGCCGATCCACCATCAGCGTGATGCCCCACGGTGCTCGCCACGCGCCCACCTCCACGATCGCCGCGCCGTTGCGGTCCACGTACACCAGCAAAGCGCCAGCCACAACGGTCATCAACACCAGCGTCGTGGTGCTGATGACCACCTGCCACCTCTTGAACCGACCCATCGCGAGCGCGAGCGCGGCACCGAGCAGCGGCAGCAGCACCACCAGCGGGGGAAGCACTCGGGTCATGCCTCACCGCCTTGCGCAGGGCCCTCAGGAGCGGGCGACGTTTCGTCACTCGCGCCAACAGCCTCCACGATCGCATCCCCCTCAGCGGACGCGCTGCCGAACATCTCGCCCGCGAGTGCCCTGTCTTCTTCATGCTCGCGCACCAGGGTGTCGCCCTGATCACCGAGCCGCGCCAGCCACCACGAGCGGTACAGGAGCGCGAGCAAGAATGCGGTGACGCCAAAGTTGATGACGATCGCGGTGAGAATCAGCGCCTGCGGAAGCGGATCCGAGAAGGTCGCGGGATCCACCCCGTCTTCCACAATGGGAGCCTTGCCCGCGCGCCCGCTCATGATGAGAATCAGCACGTTGGTGGCGTTGCCAATGAGGAGCAGCCCGATGATGACTCGCGTCAGGCTGCGCTCAAGCAGCACGTAGACACCCGCCGCATACAGCACGGCCATCACCACCACGAGCGTCAGCGATGTGTTCATGAGCCGCTCCTTCGCTGGGCCGCGAGAAGCTCGTCCTGATGCCGATCAACCTGTGCGCCAAGGCTGCGCAGGATGTCGAGCACCACGCCGAACACCACCAGGTACACGCCGATGTCGAACAGTGTGGAGGTGCCAACGTTGATGCTCAGGGGGCCCAGCGTGTAGTCAAACCACGTTGACTGCAGCACCTGCTGCCCAAAGATCAGCGGCACAGCTGCCGTACCAGCGGCGAGCAGAATGCCACCACCGAGGAGCCTTCCCGCGTCGAGCGGCGCGGCCTCTCCCAACTCGTAGCGGCCCCCGGCCAGGTACCGGGCAACCAGCGCGAGCCCCGCAAGCAGTCCGCCGGCAAAGCCTCCACCCGGCGCATTGTGCCCCGCCAACAGCAGATAGATGGAGACCAGCATCGCGGGATGAAAGAGGAACCGCACCAGCACCTCGAGCAGGATGGATCGATTTGCGGCGGACAGCGTGCGCCCAGCCAGCAGCCACGTACGGCGTGTTGGAGCGCGGTTGGCTCCGGCGGAGAAGTCCATGGGCTCGTCACCCGGCATCTCGAACGAGGCCGAACCGATCTCGGTAATGGGCTTGGTGACGGCGGGCTCTGTCACCTGGGCCGCGGCGAGCGACCTGCGCCCGCGCTTTCGCATCGCCGACCCTCCATGCCGGGCGAGGCGCGGTGCGGTGCCTTCCCTGCCCGTCACAAACAGCAGGCTCGCGATGCCGGTTGCCACCGCCACCAGCACGGAGATCTCGCCCATCGTGTCCCATGCGCGCATGTCCACGAGCAGCACGTTCACCACATTGCGGCCGTGGCCTTGCTCGTAGGCCATGTGCGGCATCTGATCAGAGATGGGCTGCTCCGTGCGGGAGCCGAGCGCCACCACGGCCACAGTGGCCATCGTGAGCCCCACGAGGATGCCGATAGCCGCACGCGGGCCACGCTTATTGGGCTTGTTGCGTGCGGCGATCCGGTGCGGAAGTCGCCGCAAGACCAACACGAACACCACGAGCGTGACAGTCTCCACGAGCGCCTGGGTGAGGGCCAGGTCTGGGGCGCCGTGCAGCCCGAACAGCGCCACCATGCCGTAGCCGACCATGCCCACCAGCAGCACGGCCGTGAAGCGCTGCCCCACTCGGGCCGAGGCCACGGCAGCGATGATCATGAGGGTCGCGATCACCGCTTGCATGGGGTAGTCCCACACAACGAACGACGCCGTGAGGTTGCCATCGGCCACGCCAGCCATGGCGATGGACCCGACAAAGACCACGAGGATCATCGTCAGATATCCGGGCAGGCCACGGCGCTGCAGCAATCCCGTGGTGTACAGCCCGACGCTGTCAACAGACCGCAAGAACGCGTAGTAGCCACGGGCCGCGTCTGGCAATTTGGGCACCGAGGCCTGCAATCGAACCACGGCAGCGCGCTGCCAATAGAGCAGAACACCGGCGGCAATGACGCCCGCCGTGATCCACAGCGCGGGCACGAATCCGTGCCACAGAGCCAGGTGGTCTGTCACCTCGCCAGGGAAGCTGTCTGCGAACGGGAGGAAGGCCGGCTCCAACACGCTCGGCACCAGCCCTGCCACCAGGCCAACGCCGGCAAGAAGCGCGGGGCCAACGAGCATCGCCCAAGGTGAGACGTGGGTCTTTGTGTCTGCAGCGTCGGGCCGCGTTCCAAAGCCGCCGCGCACAAAGCGAGCGCTGTACGCGAAGGTGAACACCGAGCCAACGATCACACCAGTCAGGGCGATCCACGACCACAGCTGGTCGTGCGCGGTCAACTCGATGAGCGACGTCAGCACGGCCTCTTTAGCGACGAATCCAAGGAATGGCGGGATGCCGGCCATCGAGGCGGCCGCGAGAATGGCCACGGCGGCAAGGCCCGGGCGCGAGCGACCAAGGCCGGACAGCTCACGAATGTCCCTGGTGCCAGAGTCGTGGTCGATGATGCCAACGACAAGGAACAGCGTGGCCTTGAACGCCGCGTGCGCCACGAGCATCGCAAGGCCCGCAAGCGCCATGTTGGGTGAGTCGAAGGCGAAGCAGAGGGTGAGCAGTCCCAGCTGGCTCACCGTTCCGTAGGCGAGCAGGAGCTTGAGGTCCGTCTGACGCAGCGCGCGCCAGCCGCCAATGATCATCGTGGCGACACCCAGCACAACGAGCGTGCCGCGCCACCCGGGAGTGGCAGCAAAGCCGGGCCCAAAGCGCGCCATCAGGTAGATGCCGGCCTTGACCATCGCTGCCGCGTGCAGGTACGCGCTGACGGGTGTGGGCGCGGCCATGGCGGCCGGCAGCCAGAAGTGGAACGGCACGAGCGCGGACTTGCTGATCGCGCCAGCGAGCACCAAGAGCACCGCAACGATGATGAGCGGCTCGTGAAGCTCTGGTGGGTTGGCGATCATGCGCGCCATCGAGGTGGTGCCGGTCTGAGCAATGAGAATGACGACGCCCACCAGCATGGCGAGACCACCGAACGTGGTGACCATGAGCGCCTGCAGTGCCGCGCCTCGGCTCTCACGCCTTCGCGTGAAGTGTCCAATCAGCAGATAGGACAGGACGGACGTTGCCTCCCAGAAGATGAACATCAGGATGATGTCGTCCGCGGTGACGAGGCCGAACATGACTCCCGCGAAGGCCAGTAAGAAGGCCGCAAACCGCCCAAGCCCCTCAGACAGCGGGCCAAAATACCAGGCGCAATACGCCAGCACGAGCGCGCCAACCACACTCACGATCATCGCCATGACCCACGCGAGAGTGTCCATCCGGAAGGAGACGTTGATGCCGAGCTCGGGAATCCATGAGTGAGACTCGGTGACGACGCCGCCCGCAAACACCGTGCGAGCCTGCAGGGCGGTCCACACGGCAGTCGCCGCCGGTGCGATGGCAATGACCAGGAACGTGCGGGGCCCCCACCGCGCAACGAGCAAGGGCGTGACGAGGGCCAGTGCGGCAAATATCAGCAGCAGAACTGACATGTTGCTCCTCGCGGGCCGGGACGTCGTTGTGCGGGCGAGTCGCTCGAGGCGGCTGCACACACCCGGGCGGGCACATGCGAGCGAGGTACCAAGCGCCTCGTGCGGCAAGTTTACCGGCTCACTGGCCGCGCGGGATGCCCTTCAGCGCCCACCGCGCCGGCGCCTCGCAATTCGGCCAACGCGTCCCTCCGGCACAATGGCCGTATGCCTAACAGCGAGCTCGCACCGTCCCCTACCCCCCACCGGCTCGGTGTGCACCTCGTGGACGGCGGCGCGGTCGTTGCCGTGTGGGCAGCGCACGCCACGGCCGTCTACCTGTGTCTGTTCGGCGACTCTGGGGCGGAGACCCGCCACCTCCTGAACGGCCCTGCGAACGGCGTGTGGCATGCCTTCGTCCCCGATATCGCCAAGGGCCAACGCTATGGCTTCCGAGCGTCGGGCCCGTGGAATCCCAAGCAGGGCCTTCGCTACAACGTCAACAAGCTGCTGCTGGATCCGTACGGGCGTGGGCTGGAAGGCACCCTTGCCAAGATGACCGACGCCGGAGCGTCGGCCCTGCTGTCCACTCGAGACGGCACGGACTCGGCGCCGTTCATGCCCCGCTCGGTGGTGACCCTGGAACCCACCGAGCCCCTCCCAGCGCCCAAGCCGCGCACAGCATGGACGGACACGGTGATCTACGAGGCGCACGTCAAGGGCCTCACGATGACCATGCCCGGCGTTCCCGAGAACCTGCGGGGCACGTACGCGGGCCTTGCCCACCCGGCGAGCATCGAGCACCTCAAGCGGCTGGGCGTCACCGCCGTTGAGCTGCTCCCCATCCACGCCTTCGCCACCGAGCCGCACCTGGAACACGCTGGGCTCACGAATTACTGGGGGTATCTCACGCTGGGGTTCTTTGCGCCTCACCCGGCCTTCGCCACGGCCGACGCTAGGGCCAAGGGCGCCCAGGCCGTTCAGGACGAGTTCCGGGGCATGGTGGACCTGCTGCACCAGGCAGGGTTGGAAGTCATCCTCGACGTGGTCTACAACCACACGGCCGAGGGCTCTGCAACGGACCGGGTGCTGAGCTGGAAGGGACTCGACAACCGCGCGTACTACCGCTCCAACCCCAACAATCCCGGTCACTACGACGACACCACGGGCACGGGCAACACCCTGGACTTTGCCCAGCCAGCAGTGGTCAAGATGGCGCTGGACTCGCTGCGGTATTGGGCCACCACGATGGGAGTGGACGGATTCCGCTTTGATTTGGCGGTGACCCTTGGCCGCACCGGACAGGGCTTCTCCACCAACCACCCCTTCCTCACGGCACTCACCACGGATCCCGTGCTTGGCGCCGTGAAGCTCATCGCCGAGCCGTGGGACGTGGGGCTCGGCGGCTGGCAGGTGGGCGGCTTCCCGCAGCCGATGGCCGAGTGGAACGACCGCTTCCGTGACTATGTGCGCTCGTTTTGGCTCGAATGGGGATCGGGAAAGGTGGGCGATAGGCACCACCCCACCGCCCCCGAACTCGCCACGCGCATCGCGGGATCCAGCGACCTCTTTGGCCATACCGACCCCTACGGCATGCGCGGAACGGTCGCGTCCGTGAACTTCATCACCGCACACGACGGCTTCACCGCACGTGACCTCGTCACCTACACGCATAAGCACAACGAGGCCAACGGCGAAGACAACCGCGACGGCTCCGACAACAACCGCTCCTTCAACCACGGCGTCGAGGGAGAGACGGACGATGCCGCGGTGAACCGCGCGCGACGCAGGTCACTGCGCAACCTGCTGGGCACCCTGCTGCTCAGTGCCGGCACACCCATGCTGTTGGCGGGTGACGAGATGGGCCGCACGCAGCGAGGCAACAACAACGCGTATTGCCAAGACAACGAGATCGCCTGGGTGGACTGGGGCTTGGAACCGTGGCAAGAACAGCTGCGGGACGCGGTGGCACGGCTCATCGCCTTGCGGCGCGCGCACCGGGTGCTGCGCCCCTTCCGCTTCTACGACGGCGTGGACGACGACCCGCGCGACCAGCTGTATCGCGCCGATTCCGCGTGGTTCCAGGCCAACGGCGAGCACGAGGACGAGGACTGGTGGGAGGACCCCAAGACGCGGGTAGTGCAGTTCATGCGGTCGTTGAGCGACGCCAACGAGGCCGACGCTCTGGTGGTCATCAACGGCTCCCGCGCCGAGGCGTCGGTCACCATTCCCTCCGACGACGGCGCGCCATGGGAACTGGTGTGGGACTCCGCCCTGGAGACAATGGATGATATTGATCCCCGCCCGGTGAGGCCCGGTGACACCCAAACACTGCGTCCCATGACGATTCGGCTGTACATCTCGATGCCTAGCGGCAGCTAGCGATATACCCCCCGCTGAGCCACACTCGAATGCTAGCGTGGCCGCATCGGTGTTAACCAACCGCAGTCGGACGCGGGAGGCCAGCATGGCAGGGAGCTTCGCGAAGGGCAAGCGCACCATCGCAAGCGGAGGACTCGCACTCGGAGTCACACTGGTCGCAACGACCGGGCGCGTACGGAAATTCACGGTTGAAGCAAGCGGCCGGGCCGGTTGGTCAACTGTTGTCACCTCTACCAGCGGATTGGCGTACAAGTCGAGTGTCCAGTGCCGCCATCGCCCCCGCACGTAGCGTTCGCGATGGCGGCAGACTGCGGTACTTCGTGCTCGCCACCGCTTCCCTCGTCCTGGCCGGCTGTGCGGGCGGTGCCACTCCCGAACCCACGTCGCCTGCTCGCTTTGACGTCGAAGTCAAGGCAGTGCTCGCGCGAGCAGAATCCGGCGGCGCGAACGAAGCGCAGTTGGCGATTCTTCGCGATGCAAGAGAATCCGGAGTGCTCGAATTTGAACCTTACAAGACATCGATAGACGCGACCTTCGACTGCTTTAGAGCGCGCGGCGTGGACTACCGCAGCGGAGGCACTGATGAAAGCTTGGGCTTCCCATTCATTGACTACCGCGTCGCTGGGGATGAATCCGGACCGCCCCCGGCTGCCACCGCCTGCGAACAAGAAAACTCTGCGTTCGTCGCAGAGTTGTATCAGACACAACCGGCATCGCAGGAGGCATCAGAACAACGGTTCGTGGATGCGCAGCCGATACTCATCCCCTGCCTTGCGGAATCGGGATTTCTGACCGTCGCCGATCCCACCCCCGACGAGGTGCGAGACGCAATCTGGGCGGGATTCGACGCCGCAGAGAACGGCACCGCTCCGGCAGGGTTCGATCCCACAGCGTGTCTGACGAAAGCCGGGATCACCGCCGGATCCTTCTGATTGAGAACATGTGTCGCTTGTGCGCCATGGGCGGCCCGGGAGTTGCCTCCCGGGCCGCCCACCGCACCTGCCTACTTGACCACGCGAGCTGGCGAGGTGTGGCTCGTGGTGAGGTATCCCGCCCTCTTCACCGTGACCTTGAGCGTCACCTTCTTGCCCCTGTCCGCCGACGTGAGCTTGTAGGTGACGTGTGTGGCGCCCTTGATCGCCACGCCGTTGCGGTACCACTGGAAGGCGAACGAGCTGGGAGCGGGGCTCCATAGACCGCGATGCCCCGTGAGCACGTGGCCCACCTTGGAGGTGCCGGTGATGGACGCGTAGCCCGTGCGCGCAAAGCGCTTGACCACCGTGACCTTGGCCGAGCTCACCGTCTTAGTGGTGTAGCCCGCCTTGGAACCGGTCACCTTCACGGAGATCGTGTGCTTCACGTCGGATCCCCTGACCGTGTAGGTCTTGCCCTTCTGGCCCTTGATCGCCTTGCCGTCCCGATACCACTGGTAGGTGTACTTGGTGGCCTTGGGAGACCATGTGCCCACCGTCACCGTCAGCTTCTTGCCCGGGATGGGGGTTCCGGTGATCTTGGGAGTGGGGGCCGCAAAGACACCGGGAATGTACGTGCCGGCGGACTCCTTGGTCACCGAGGCGAAGCCGGTCCTCAGCCCGGTCACCTCGACCGTGATGGTCTTGGCGCGGTCTGCCGTGGTGAGCTTGTACGTTGCCGCATTGGCTCCGGCAATGTTGGTGCCGTTGCGCTGCCACTGGTACATGTAGGCAGTGGCCGCCGGCGACCACGTGCCGGGCTTTGCGGTGAGCGTGGAGCCCGCCGTAGTGCCTCCCGTGATGGTAGGCACCGGTGTCTTCGCGAACTGCTGCAGCGGCACCGTTACGGCCGTGGACGTCTGCGACTGCGTGATGACGTCCGCCTTGGTGGCCGTGACAGTGACCTTCAGTGCCGCGAGAACGTCGGCGGCCGTCACCGTGTAGGTGGCGCCCGTGGCACCGCTGATGGCCTCGCCATTGCGCAGCCACTGGTAGGCAATGCCCGACGGCGTTGGCACCCAGGTGCCCGCGCTCGCCGTGAGCACGTGGCCAACGCTCGCGGTTCCCGTGATGGTGGGCACGGGCGCCGTGGTGAACGGGACATCGACGGGGTCGAGCCCGGCGATGGCCGCAGCAATAAGTGCAGCGGCATTGTCCACGGTGGCCTGGGACGGGGAGGTGGCCGCAAGCACGATGGCCGCCACCGCGATGGCGTGATCCACCGCCACGAGCGACGGCGCCTCGTACAGCGAACGGTCGATGCCGTTGGCCGCCGCAACCGCCGCCTCGAGCGCCGAGGTGTCCACCGCGGCCGCCTCCCTGACGAGGGTGAAGTCGTCAAAGAATGCCCAGTCCGTGGCACCTCCGGTGCCGCCAAGCGACACGGTGAGTGCACCGTCGGCCGGGACGGTGAAGGCTACCGAGAACGTGGCCCAGTTGCCCCAGCCGGACACCGTGACGGGTGTGGAGGTGGCGCCAAGGCTCGTGACGGCCGTGAGGTCCATCGCGAACGCGGGCGTTCCGGCATCGGAACCGCCGTGCGCCTGAGCGCTCAGCGTGTAGGAGCCGGCAGGCAGGCCCGTGATCGACTGCGACAGGTCAAAGTCGTAGGCGTTGGAGCCATAGATGTTGACCGCCGTGGTGCCATGCACGGAACTCGCGTCGTTCGAGTACCAGAACGTGGATGGCCACGTGCTTGCCGTGGTGCTCCATCCCGTGAGGTCTCCCGACTCGAAGTCGCCGTTCACGAGCGTGCGCTGCGAGACCGTGATGGTGGCGAGTGCCGCCAGCCCAGACTCGGTGGTGCCGTGCACCGTGTAGGTGCCGGGGCCGTCAATCCACGAGGTGACGGCATCCCACGTGACCGCCTCTTGGTGGTGGCGGCCATCAAAGCCCGTCACCGTGACCTCGGCGGGCAGCGCAATGGCGTCACCCTCCACTGCCGAGATGACCACGGCGCCAACGGTTGGGTCTGGGACGTCTCCCACCACCACGAGAGCGTCAAACGCGGACGTGATGCCTGCCATGGCGTCGGCCACCTGCTGAGCCGTGGGCTCCGACGCTGCGAGCACAATGCGCGCCACCCGCACCGCGGCATCGAGCGCCGCGAGCGAATCGTCGGAGTACACGGAACGGGTGAGCCCGTCCATCTGGTCCACGAGGTCGTGAAGGCCCGCGGTGTCGGCGCCGGACGGCGCCTTGACGAGCTCAAAGTTGTCGAGCCAGCCCCAGCCACCGGCAAGACCGGTGCCGTTGATGCCCACGGTGACCGTGCCGTCGGCCGGAACGGTGACCGTGACGGAGGG
>Ga0222423_1000455_pt1 | contig 28835 bp, 26 predicted proteins | sample 3A0metagenome_FD_182472 | JGI IMG/M metagenome (GOLD analysis project Ga0222423, IMG submission 182472) | Enriched microbial communities from leaf-cutter ant dump, University of Wisconsin, Madison, United States - 3A0 (version 2) | ecosystem: Environmental > Terrestrial > Nest > Insects nest >...
CGTGACCACCGGGATCGTCGTCGTCATCACCGGGATCGTCGTCGTTACCACCGGGATCGTCGTCGTCATCACCGGGGTCGTCGTCGTTACCACCGGGGTCGTCGTCGTCATCACCGGGGTCGTCGGAGGGTGGGTCGGTGGTGGGGGCGTCGGAGGGTGGGTCGGTGGTGGGGGCGGAGGTCGGGTCGGTGGTGGGGACGGACGTGGGGTCGGGCGAGGGCGTCGTGTCCGGCGTCGGACGCGACCTCTCCCCACCCGGCTGCTCTGGCCCCGCCGCGAGGGGCGACACGACCGAGGTCGGATCGTCCGGCCCGCGGAACGCTCCGAGCCCCGCGGCCACCGCGACCCCGACCGCACCGAGAGCCACCGCCGCCGCCACGACCATCACGCCGACGGGCGCGGCGGCCACGAGCCCGGCGAGCGCGCCGAGCCCGCCCGATCCTGCGGCAGCGGCAGCGCCGGCGCCGGAGGCACCACCAGCTCCCGCGCCACCAGCACCGGCCCCGCCTTGCGCGCCCTGGGCGCCACCGTTCGCCGTCGTCCCCGCGTCCGGGATCCCGTCGGGAGCCGACGCTCCCGCCCCGGCCGCACCCGCGCCGGCCCCCACGCCCGCGAGCGCACCACCGAGACCGAGCCCACCGAGCCCTCCGAGCGCCCCGACACCGGCGATGCCGAGCACGAGCGGCGCGACCACGGCGCGCATGCCGTGGTTGACGTCCCCGAGCTCGAGCACGAGGGCCTGGCAGCCGGTGCATCCTTCAAGGTGGGCCTCGACGGCCGAGGTGTCCCGCGCGGACAGGCCGCCGCGCACGTAGGCGCCGAGCTTGTCCGCCACGCCCTCGCACCTCTCGGTGGGCGGCGCGGCGAGGTGGCTCTGCAGGTAGGCCTCGCGCAGCCCTTCGCGGGCCCGGTAGCTCAGCGCGGCCACGCCGTTCGCGGAGATGCCCAGGAGCGGGCCGATCTGCGCGGCGGTGAGCCCTTCGACCTCGGTGTACCAGAGCACGGCCTGCCACCGCTCGGGCAGGGAGTTGTAGGCGCGGGCTACTACGGAGCGCTCGAAGCCCTCGAGCGCGGGCTCCTCGACGGAGCCGGCCGGGCCGTACGCGGACTCGAAGGTCGCGACGTCGTCGGTGGGCTGGACGCGCTGGGCGCCTTGCGCGGTCGCGTACGCGAGGCGGCGCACCACCGTGAACAGGTAGGCGCGGAACGCCTCGTCGGGGCCGCCACCGCCCTGGATGACGGCGAACACCTTGGCGAACGCGTCCGAGGTGATGTCCTCGGCGTCGGACCCCGAGCGCGCGTACTGGCGGGCGACGGCCTGGGCCGCGGGGGCGTGGCGCTCGTAGAGCTGGGCGAACGCGCCGTTGTCCCCGGAACGCACGGCAGCGATGAGCTCGGCGTCGCTGGAGACGGATCCCCAGAGCCCTGCATCGCTCGACACGCCGCACCTCTTTCCTTCCGAGCCGCACGGTGCCCGGAATGCGCGTTCTCGTCCACAGGTTCCCACGAGTCGCGCCCCGGCGGAACTCTCGACCATTCTTCACCCGCTCGTCCGCGTCATGGGCGTGACCGTTGGCCGTCTCATCAACGTGACGAGGCTCGAGGGGACCGATACCGCCTTGCTGCTCGTGCGCGAGCGGTGGCGCGAGCTGAGCCTGCGCACCATCTGGCTGCGTTCGGGCGACTGGTTCCACCCCGCCGTGGACGACGTGGTGGCGGCCGTGGCCCTCGACCGGGGGGTGCTCGACGCCGTCGAGGCGCTCGGGGTCGCGCGGGCCGAGCACGGCGTGGGCATGGGCGAGACGATCGACGACCTCGCGTGCCTCTACCGGGTCGTCGAGGCCGGCGCCCCGCCGCTCGAGGTGGTGCGCGCGCTGTGCGAGGGCTGGGCGTCCCCGGCCGGATTCGTCCCGGGCACGACCCTCGACCCCGAGTCCGGGCTGCCCACGGCCGAGTACCTGTCCGTGCGCCTCACCGAGGAGTTCGCCGCGGTCCGACGGCGGGGAGGCGCGCCGGAGGAGGACCTCTGCCTGATCTTCGTGGACGTCGCGCGGGACGGTGTGGCCCCGTGGAACCGGCTCGCGCGTTCGGCCGCCGTGGGGCACGCGATCGAGGTGGCGTTCGGCGTCGGGCATCCGTCGGCGAGCCTCGGGGGCGGCGTGTTCGCCGTCCTGCACCCCGCCGGCCCCACCGTGGCGGACGCGGTGGCGCGGCTCAGCCGGCAGATCGACGTCCAGGGCGAGGAGCTGGGGGTCACGGACGTGCTGCGCACGCCGCCGCGCCTGTGGATCGAGCCGATGCCCGCCGAGCACCACGCGGCGGTGACCCTGCTGACGTCCCGGCGATCGAGCGGTGGTGCGGGTGCGCCGGGGCGGCCGTCGTCGGGCATCGCGTCGTCGGAAATCGCGTCGTCGGGCATCGCGGCACCGGGCACACCGCCGTTCACCCTCGGCCTGCCGCCGTACTTCCCACGACCGCTCGACCCGCCCTCGCCGCGCCCGAGCCCCGAGGACTGACGCCGCCCGCTGCGCGTCTCACTGGGTGAGTCCCGAGTCTCGACTCGTGGGCACCGGTGCGTACCGTGACGAGGTGACCGAGCATGCCAGCACCATCCGCGCCCTGTTGACCGAGGAGCGCCGCTACCCGCCGTCGGCGGAGTTCCGTGCGCAGGCGAACGTGGGCCCGCAGGAGTACGCGCTCGCCGCGGCGGATCCGGTGGCGTACTGGGCGGACAAGGCGCGGCGGCTCGACTGGCACACACCGTGGCACACCGACCACGTGTGGGAGCCCGCTGTGCGCGGCGAGGACGGCGAGCTGAGCGTCCCTCGCGCGCAGTGGTTCGTGGGCGGGCGCCTCAATGTGGCCGTCAACTGCGTCGACCGGCACGTCGACGCGGGCCTCGGGGACAAGGTCGCGCTGTACTTCGAGGGCGAGCGCGGTGACCGGCAGGTCTTCACGTACGCCCAGCTCCACCAGGAGGTGTCCCGCGCGGCGAACGCGCTGACGGCCCTTGGGATCGGCCAGGGCGACCGCGTGGTCGTCTACCTGCCGGTGATCCCCGAGACGGTGATCGTGACGCTCGCGATCGCCCGGATCGGGGCCATCCACTCCCTGGTGTTCGGCGGCTTCTCCGCGGAGGCCGTGCGCTTCCGGCTCGAGGACACGGGCGCGAAGCTCCTCGTGACGTCCGACGGCCAGTTCCGCAAGGGCCAGGCCGTCGCGGTCAAGGCCGCGGCCGACGACGCCGCACGCGGGCTCGATCACCTCGAGCACGTGCTCGTGGTGCGGCGCACGGGTGACGAGACGCCGGACGTCCCCTGGACCGAGGGCCGGGACGTGTGGTGGCACGACGCGGTGGGCACCGCCTCGCCCGTCCACGAGCCGGAGTTCTTCGACTCCGAGACGCCGCTGTTCATCATCTACACCTCGGGCACCACCGCCCGACCCAAGGGCCTCGTCCACACGGCGGGCGGCTACCTCACGCAGGCGAGCTGGACCCACTGGATGCTGTGGGACTCCAAGCCCGACGACGTCTACTGGTGCACCGCCGACCTCGCCTGGGTCACCGCGCACACCTATGAGATCTACGGCCCGCTGTCCAACGGTGTGACTCAGGTGATCTACGAGGGCACGCCCGGGGAGCCGCACCCCGGTCGGCACCTTGAGATCATCGAGCGCTACGGCGTCACGACCTACTACACGGCCCCGACCCTGATCCGCACGCTCATGAGCTGGTTCCCCGACGGCGTGCCGGGCACGTGGGACCTGTCGAGCCTGCGGCTGCTCGGCACCGTCGGCGAGGCGATCAACCCGGAGGCGTGGGTGTGGTTCCACGAGCAGATCGGGGGCGGGCGCTGCCCCATCGTGGACACGTGGTGGCAGTCCGAGACGGGCGCGACCGTCCAGGCGCCCCTGCCCGGCGTCTCGGTGCTCAAGCCCGGCTCCTCGCTGCGCTCGATCCCGGGCGTCGAGACGCTCGTCGTCGACTCCTCCGGTGCGCCCGTCCCGCCCGGCTCCGGCGGTTCGCTCGTCGTCTCCCGCCCCGGCCCCGCGCTCGCGCGGACCATCTGGGGCGACCCGCTGCGCTACCGCGACACGTACTGGGCCGAGTTCGCCGAGCAGGGCTACTTCTGCTCCGGCGACGGCGCGAAGTACGACGACGACGGCGACATCTGGGTACTGGGCCGCGTGGACGACGTCATCAACGTCTCCGGGCACCGGCTGTCCACCATCGAGATCGAGTCCGCGCTCGTGGCCCACCCGCTCGTCGCGGAGGCCGGCGTCGCGGGCATGACCGACCCGGTGACGGGTCAGGCGATCGCCGCGTTCGTGGTGCTCGCCGACTCGCGCGGGCTCGAGACCGACGAGGACTTCGCGGCCGCGGGCTCACGGCTCTCCGGCGAGCTGCGGGCGCACGTGGGTCAGGCCATCGGCCCCGTCGCGCGGCCCGCGCGGGTGTTCGTGGTGCCGGACCTGCCCAAGACGCGTTCCGGCAAGATCCTGCGCCGCCTCCTCGCCGACATCACGGACGAGCGCCCGTGGGGCGACACGACCTCGCTGCAGGAGGAGTCGGTGCCCGTGCGCATCACCCGGATCGTCACGGGGCGGGCCGCCACAGGACGAGGGCACCTTCCGCGCGAGGCGGTCGCTGGCCGCGGGGCATGACCCGGACCTCGCCCGCGGAACCGGCGGTGAAGATGCGCCGCCCCGGCTCGACGATGTCCCGCAGCGCCTCGACCTGGGTGCGCAGCCGCTCGACCTCGGACTCGAGCGCGAGGATGCGCTTGATGCCCGCGAGGTTGATGCCCTCCTCGGTGGACATGCGCTGCACCTCGCGCAGGATGGCGATGTCACGCAGGGAGTAGCGGCGACCTCGGCCAGCGGTGCGGCCGGGCGAGACGATGCCGAGGCGGTCGTACTGTCGCAACGTCTGCGGGTGCATCCCCGCGAGCTCGGCCGCGACCGAGATGACGAAGATGCGATCGTCGACGGACGGCACGGCCCTCCCCCTCCTACTCCGCCGCCTTGGCGAACAGGTCCGCGCGCGGGTCCTCGCCCGCCGTGGCCTCGGCGAACGCCTCGACGGCCGCCTTGGCGTCCTTGTCGAGCTTCTGCGGTACTGCCACCTGCACGGTCACGAGCAGGTCGCCGCCCGCGACGCCCTTGCCCCGCGCGCGCAGCACCCTGCCCGACGGCGTGCCCGCGGGTACCTTGAGCCGCACGGTGCCACCGTCGAGGGTCGGCACGGTGATCTGGGTGCCGAGCGCGGCCTCCGGGAACGTCACGGGCACGGTGAGGCGCAGGTTCTTGCCGTCGAGGGCGAACACGGGGTGCGGCGTGACGTGCACCGTGACCACGAGGTCGCCGGGCTCGCCACCGGCCTCGCCGGGGCGACCCTTGCCGCGCAGGCGGATCTTCTGGCCGTCCTTGACCCCTGCGGGGATGCGCGCGTTGACGGTGCGCCCGTCCACGGAGAGTGCGACGGTCGCCCCCTGTGCGGCCTGCCGGAAGGGCAGGGTCGTGGCGGCACCGACGTCGGCCCCCTTGCGCGGCGAGGCGCGGAAGCCCCCGCCGCCGAACATGCCGCCCAGGATGTCCTCGAAGCCGCCCCCGCCGCTCTGGGAGTAGCGCACGCGCGTGCCGCCGGCCCCCGCGCCGGGCGCGCCGCCGCCGAAGAGCCCTCCGAAGATGTCCTCGAACCCGCCGCCCCCGCCGCCCGGCGCGCTGAACCGCGCACCGCCGGCGAAGGCCCGCACCTGGTCGTACTGCGCCCGCTGCTCGGCGTCGGACAGCACGGCGTACGCCTCGCCGACCTCCTTGAACCGCGCCTCGGCCTTCGCGTCGCCCGGGTTGTGGTCCGGGTGCAGCTCGCGCGCGAGCTTGCGGTAGGACTTCTTGATGGCGGCCGCGTCGGCGTCCTTGGGCACGCCGAGGACCTTGTAGAAGTCCTTCTCGATCCAGTCCTGGCCGGTCATCTCACCTCAGTTCGCAGGTCCTCGGGGTTGCGGGGGTTCGGGGTCACTCCTCGGGGTCGACGACGGCGACGCGCGCCGCCCGGACGATCCGCTCACCGGCACGGTGCCCCGCCTGGAGCACCTCGCCCACGGTCGTCTCCGTGACGTCCGGGGAGTGCGAGTGCAGGAGCGCCTCGTGGATGTTCGGGTCGAACGGCTCGCCCTTGGCCCCGTAGCGCTCCCAGCCGAACTTCGCGAGCACGCCCTCGAACTTCTCCGCGATGGCCGCGAAGGGGGTGCCCTCCGCGAGGTCCCCGTGGGCGCGCGCGGAGTCGATGTCGTCGAGCATCGGCAAGAACGCCTCGACGAACGCGACCACGGTGAGGTCGCGCGCGACGAGCCGGTCGCGGTCCACCCGCTTGCGGTAGTTCACGTACTCGGCCTGGAGGCGCTGCAGGTCATCGGTGCGCTCCGCGAGCTGCGCCCGTAGCGCGGTCACCTCGTCGGCGTCGGCCGCGCCGGGGGCGCCGTCGTCGGACATCTCCTCGGGAGAGGCGACGTCGGGCGAGGTCGGCGTCGCGGCGTCCTCGGGGGACGAGGACGGCGAGTGGCCGCCCCCGTCCCGCCGGTCGTGCTGCTCGGGGAGGTCGGGGCTCGTCACTTGGACTCGTCCTCGTCCACGATCTCGGCGTCGACGATGTCCTCGTCGTCCTCGGCCGCCCCTGCGCCCGCGTCCTCGGCCGGGGCGTCGCTCGCCGCGGCGGCGTCGGCCGCGTAGACGGCCTCGCCGATCTTCTGGCTCACCGTGCCGAGCGTGGCCACGGAGGTCTTCACGGCCTCGATGTCCTCGCCCTCGAGCGCCTTCTTGACCTCGGCGATCGCCTCGTTGACCTCGGTCTTGACATCCTCAGGGACCTTGTCGCCGTTGTCGGCGAGCACCTTCTCGGTGGAGTAGACGAGGTTCTCGGCCTGGTTGCGGGTCTCGGCCTCCTCGCGGCGGGCCTTGTCCTCGGCGGCGTGCTCCTCGGCCTCGCGGACCATGCGGTCGATGTCCTCCTTCGGCAGGGCGGACCCGCCGGTGATGGTCATCGACTGCTCCTTGTTGGTGCCGCGGTCCTTCGCGTTGACGTGCACGATGCCGTTCGCGTCGATGTCGAACGTGACCTCGATCTGCGGGACGCCGCGCGGCGCCGGGGCGATGCCCGTGAGCTCGAAGGTGCCGAGCGGCTTGTTGTCGCGCGCGAACTCGCGCTCGCCCTGGAACACCTGGATGAGCACGGAGGGCTGGTTGTCGTCCGCCGTGGAGAAGATCTCGCTGCGCTTGGTCGGGATGGCCGTGTTGCGCTCGATGAGCTTGGTCATCACGCCGCCCTTGGTCTCGATGCCGAGGCTCAGCGGGGTGACGTCGATGAGCAGCACGTCCTTGCGCTCACCCTTGATGACACCGGCCTGGAGCGCGGCACCGACGGCCACGACCTCGTCCGGGTTGACGCCCTTGTTGGGCTCCTTGCCGCCCGTGAGCTCCTTGACCACGTCCGTGACGGCGGGCATGCGGGTCGAGCCGCCGACGAGCACCACGTGGTCGATGTCGGAGACCTTGATGCCGGCGTCCGCGATGACCTGCTGGAACGGCTTCTTGGTGCGCTCGATGAGGTCGGCCGTCATCTGCTGGAACTGCGCGCGCGTGAGCTTCGAGTCCAGGTGGACGGGGCCGTTCTCGCTCATCGAGAGGTACTGCAGCGAGATGTTCGTGCTCGTCGCGGAGGAGAGCTCCTTCTTCGCGGTCTCGGCGGCCTCGCGCAGGCGCTGCAGGGCGATCTTGTCCTTGGACAGGTCGACGCCCGAGGCGTTCTTGGCCTCCTTGACGAGGTGCTCGACGATCCGGTTGTCCCAGTCGTCGCCGCCGAGGCGGTTGTCGCCGTGCGTCGCGCGGACCTGGATCGTGGAGAAGTCGTCCTCGTCCTTGCCGACCTCGAGGAGCGAGACGTCGAACGTGCCGCCGCCGAGGTCGAACACGAGGATGAGCTCGTCCTCCTTGCCCTTCTCGAGGCCGTACGCGAGCGCGGCCGCCGTCGGCTCGTTGACGATGCGCAGCACGTTGAGGCCGGCGATCTGGCCGGCGTCCTTCGTGGCCTGGCGCTCGGCGTCGTTGAAGTAGGCGGGGACCGTGATGACGGCGTCCGTGACGGACTCGCCGAGGTACTCCTCCGCGTCGCGCTTGAGCTTGCCGAGCACGCGCGCGGAGATCTCCTGGGCGGTGTACTTCTTGTCGTCGATCTCGACGGCCCAGTCGGTGCCCATGTGGCGCTTGACGGAGGTGATGGTGCGGTCCACGTTCGTCACGGCCTGGCGCTTGGCGACCTCGCCGACGAGCACCTCGCCCGTCTTGGAGAACGCGACGACGGACGGCGTGGTGCGCGCGCCCTCGGCGTTGGCGATGACGGTGGGCTCGCCACCCTCGAGGACGGAGACGACGGAGTTGGTGGTGCCGAGGTCGATGCCGACTGCACGTGCCATGGGTTCTAGCCTTCCTGACGGGTTCATGCTGCCCGGGGTTGCCGAGCGGTGTTGAGTCAACCGGACTCAAGTTTGCGTGCCCGGTGGCGCTCGCGCAAGTTCGCGGGGGCAAAGTTGAGTCCGCATGGCTCAACTCTGGGGCGGGCTCCGTTGTTCCCGGCGCGCGCAGGAGAGTGTCGGTGGCGCCTTCTAGGGTGTCGGTATGCCCCGCTTCGAGGAGTTCGCCGACGACGGCCCCCTGGTGCCGTCACCCGTCGACGAGCCAGGGACGCCGGCGGCCGCGTGGCACACCGCCTTGCCCGGGCCCGAGCTGACCGCGCACCTGGCCGCGATGATGGGGGCGGAGGAAGGCCTGACGCGGATCAGCGACTTCGACCTGGTGGAGCTCGTCGCCGCCGCGCAGCGCATCGGGTCCTGGGCGCACTACGTCGCCGCGGCCGCCGCGGGCGAGCTCGCCGAGCGCGAGGCGATGACGCCGGTGACCCGCGAGGACTTCTCCGGCACGCTGAGTTCCGAGCGGATCACGGGCGAGGCGCTCCGTGAGGGGCGGATCGACGCCGCGAAGGCCCGTGCGATCGGCACCGGGCTCGAGGACGTCATGTGGCAGCGGGCGCTCGCGGTGCAGGAGGCCGTCCTGCCGAGCGCGCCGTCCCGCACCCCACGCCAGCTCGCAGCGGACGTGCGCCGCGCCCTCGTGGAGCTCGACCCCGCCGAGGCCGTCGCCCTGCGCGAGCGCGCCGAGTCCACTCGCTACCTGTCCCGGCCCAAGCCGCTGCCCGATGGCATGGTGGGGTTGTGGCTGCGCACCACGGCGCTCGACGCGCACGCGCTGTACGAGTCCATCGACGCGTCCGCCCGACGTGCCCGCCGGGCCGGGGACCAGCGCACCCTCGACCAGCTCCGCGCCGACCTGCTCGTCGAACACTCGCTGCACTCCCCGGAGTGCACCGGTGGCGACACCGGCGCGAGCTCCCGCACGAAGCGCCTTGCGGCACCGGGCTCGTGCAGCACGGCGATCCGCGTCGACCTCCGGGTCCTCGTGCCGCTCTCGACCCTGATCGGCACCGACGACGCGCCCGCCGAGCTCGAGGGCTACGGCCTGATCGATCCCGAGGTCGCCCGCGCGTGGGCCCGCGGCGGCACGTGGCGCCGACTCGTCACCGACCCCTACAGCGGCACGGTCCTCGACGTGGGCCGCACCCGCTACACCCCGCCCGCCGACCTCGCCGAGCACGTCCGCTTTCGCGACCTGGAGTGCGCCCGGCCCGGGTGCGCCACCTCCGCATGGCACAGCGAGCTCGACCATCTACGCGCCTTCGGAACGAATGCCTCGGTCGACGGCGGCCCGACCGCCGCCCACAACCTCGCGCCGCTGTCCAAGGGTTGCCACCAGATCAAGACCCACGCCGGGTTCCAGGTCCTGCGGGTCCGCAACGGCGCGTACCGGTGGACCACCCCCACGGGCCACACCTACGAGCACACGACGCCCGCACCCGCGCGCGGACCCGTCCGCGGTGGGCCGGGCTTTCGCCTCAAGCACGAGCTGGAGGAGAACTCACCACCACGACCCGCGCCGACCCGCCCGCCGAGCGCGTCGTCACGGAAGACGCCGCCGGGCCGAGGTGTCGAGGGCACGCGTGCGGGCGGTGCGTCCGACGACGGCGCGCCACCACCGTTCTGACGAGCGCCGTCCTCACGCGTCGCGGAGCTTGGCCCAGCGCCCTTCGGAGACGACCTCGACGCGGTCGCCGTCGACGACGATCGCCGTCTGCTCGTCGATCACGTAGGCAGGGCAGTCGAGCGTGCCCGCCCACCGTTCGGCGTGGGTCATCGTGTTGGTCTCGAAGAGGTCGAGGTGGGGGAAGATCGCGAAGTCGACGACGCCGAGGGCTGAGTCATCGGGCGCACCGTCCCACTCGACGAAGTACTCGCCGATGCGCGGCGCGAGCGCCATGCTCCCCGCGCTCACCCCGACCCACACGGCATCGAGCTCCGGCAGGAGATCAGCGAGCCCGCACGCGCGCATCCAGTGCGCGAGGTACGTGGCGTCACCGCCGTCGACGAGCAGGACGTCAACCTCGCGCACCCACGGGACCCAGCGCTCGCGGGGGATGGTGGGCAACGCCGTGAGCTCGAGGAGACCGAGGGATGCCCAGTCGAGGCCAGTCATGGCGTCCCACGGGGAGATGCCCGCAGCGAAGCCGCGCACCGAGCGCGGGCCGCACGCCGGGTGTCCCCACTGCGCCGTCGGGACGCACAGCGCGTGGCTCTCCTCGATCGGCTTGCCGAGCAGCGCGACGAGGGCCGCACGGATGCTCGGGTTCGTCACGCCGCCCGACGTGAGCAGGGACCTCATCCCGCCTCCACCGTGCCCGGGTCCCGCCGCTCAGCGTCCGTCGGTGCGCTCGACCCGGTCGGCCTGAGGGCCACGGTCGCCCTGCTTGGTGGCGTAGCGGACGCGGTCGCCGGGCTCGAGGTAGTCGTCGCCCCGGAGGGACGAGACGTGGACGAAGAGGTCGGCGCTGCCGTCGTCGGGCGAGATGAAGCCGAAGCCGCGCTCGGCGTCCCAGCGCGCCACGGTGCCCTCGCCGCCACGCGAAGAGCCAGCGCGGGACGAGCCGCCACGAGCGTGGCCGCCGCGCGATCCGGCACCACGGCGCGGAGCCGTCCCGCGCACGAGGCGCACGTCACGCCCCTGCGGGCCACGGTCCCCGGGGACGACGTCGAAGGTCACGCGGTCGCCCTCGCGCAGCTCGGTGAGCCCCCCGGCGAGCGAGCTGACGTGCACGAACACGTCGTCGCCACCGGCCACGGGGGTGACGAAGCCGAAGCCCTTGTCCGGGTCGAACCAGGTCACCGTGCCGTCGGCGCCGTCGTCGGCGGCACCAGCGCCTGCCCCACCACCGCCAGAACCAGCGCGCAGCGGCAGCAGGTGATCGGCCTGCGGACCCTTCTCGCCGTCCACCACGAGGAACGCCACACGCTGACCCTCCGCGACCACCCCGCCGCCGACGATCGCCGAGCTGTGCAGGAAGATCTCCGCGCCCCCGCCGTCGGGCGTCACGAAGCCGTAGCCCTTCGTGGACTCGTACCAGGAGACGGTGCCCAGGACCCCGAGCGCGGAGTCCGGTCCGTGCTCGCCCGTGACCCGCACGCGCCGCGCCTGCGGGCCGCGGTCACCTTCGCCGAGCTCGTACTCGACCTCTTGCCCCTCGCGGAGGACCTTGACGTCCCCGCCGCCGAGGATCTCGGACGCGTGGACGAACAGGTCATCAGCACCCTCGCCGAGGTCGAGGAAGCCGAACCCCTTCGCGGTGTCGAACCAGCGGACGGTGGCCTTGGGCACGATGACTCCTCAACAAGGGTGGAAAGAGTTCCCATTCTCCCCGATCGAGGCGCCGTCGTCGTCCCCGATCGCGCGACGGACCGAGCAGGCTCGGCGCGAGGGTGCCGCGTGAGACCCTGGGCCCATGACGGCCAGGCTGACGGACGCGGAGCTGCGCGTCATGATGCGCGAGCAGCGCGCCGCGCTCGCCGAGCACCTCGCCGGGCTCACCGACGCCCAGTGGCACCAGCAGAGCCTGTGCGGCGAGTGGGACGTCGAGCACGTCGTCGCGCATCTCACGGCCGGGGCGAGCACCGGCCAGTGGGCGTGGATCCGCTCGATCGTGGCCGCGGGGCTGCGGCCCTCCGTGCACAACGCACGGCGCCTGCGCGAGCACCTGGGCGCGACGCCCGCGCAGACGCTCGAGCGCTTCCGGGACGTGATCGGTTCGACGACGACGCCGTCCAAGCACTCGATCGCCTACCTCGGCGAGATCGTGGTGCACGGTCAGGACATCGCCCACCCGCTCGGGCTCCCGCTCGCCCCACCCGTCGAGGTCCTCACGCCCGTGGCCGGGTTCTACGCGGCGCGGGACTTCGCCGTGAACAGCGCGACCGTGGCCCGGGGAGTCCGGCTGCGCGCGACCGACGGACCCTTCTTGGCGGGCGACGGTCCCGAGGCGAGCGGACCCACCCTCGCGCTCGTCATGGTCATGGCGGGGCGTTCCGCGTTCCTCGACCAGCTCACCGGCCCCGGCGTCGAGGTGCTGCGCGCGCGCACCGGCTAGCGTCCGCCGTCGTCGGCGAGAGGCCCTCCGCCATGGCATCTCCTGGCAACTCCTGGTCCCCCACCACGCTGCGAAGTAGTTTGGCGCCATGACCTGGTTCAGCCACGAGGCCCCGCGCATCACCCGGGACGAGATCACCGCGCTCCTGGACCGCATGCTGGACGAGGCGAAGGCGCGGCTCGGCATCGCGGAGTACCGCCGGGTGCTGCTGCTGCCGCCCGACATCACGCGCGCGCACGCGGGGCTGGGCTGGATGACGGAACACGTGTACCACCGGCTCGACGCCGCCGGCGCCGAGGTGCACGTCATCCCGACGCTGGGTCAGCACGTCCCGCACACGCCCGAGGACAACCGCTGGATGTTCGGCACCATCCCCGAGGAGCGCATCCACGCCCACGACTGGAAGAACGGCGTAACCCACGTGGGGACCGTCCCGGCCGCGCTGGTCCGCGACCGCACGGGCGGGGCCGTCGACTGGGAGATCCCGATCGACCTCAACACCATGACGGTCACGGAGCAGTGGGACCTGATCGTCAACCTGGGCCACGTGGTGCCGCACGAGGTGCTCGGGTTCGCGAACCACAACAAGAACTACTTCATCGGGCTGGGCGGCAAGCGCACGCTCGGTGCCGCGCACATGGCCTCGGCCGTGTACGGGATCGAGAACAACCTCGGCAACCTCCTCACGCCCGTGCGCGCGTGCTTCAACTACGCCGAGGAGCAGTTCCTGGGGCACCTCCCCGACGTCTACGTCCAGGTGGTCATGGCGTACGACGACGACGGCGCCCTCATCCACACCGGCGTCTACGTGGGTGACGACGTGGCGACCTACGAGGACGCCGCGCGCGCCTCGCTCGCCCAGAACATCACGCAGTTCGACGAGCCCGTCCGCAAGATCGTCGCCGTCATGCAGGCCGACGAGTTCCGGGCCACGTGGGTCGCCAACAAGGCCGTGTACCGCACGCGCATGGCGTTGGCCGACGGCGGAGAGCTGCTCGTGATCGCCCCCGGGGTGGAGCGTTTCGGTGAGCAGCCCGAGGTGGATGCGCTCATCCGCAGGTACGGCTACCTGAGCCAGTCCGAGGTCGTGGCGCTCTATCGGACGCAGGCCGACATGCAGGACATCCCCCACGGCACGGCGCACCTCGTGCACGGCTCGGCCGAGGGGCGGTTCACGATCACCTACGCGCCCGGTGCCCTCACCCGCGAGGACATCGAGTCCGTGGGGTACCAGTACCTGCCCCTCGAGGACGCCCTCGCGCGGTACAACCCCGCCACGATGCGCGAGGGCTGGAACACGATGCCCGACGGCGAGGAGGTCTTCTTCATCTCCACCCCGTCCGCCGGGCTGTGGGCCACGCGGGAGAAGCTCGCCCAGCGGGCGGGCCACGAGCTGCACCCACGGGCCTGATCGACCTGGCGGCCCGACCGACCCGGCGGCCGTCGTCGTCGGTGGTGCGTGCCAGCATGGGCCCAGCCCGCGCACGCGAGCGCGGCCCTGACGCGAGGAGCCCGCGTGGCGATCGAACTCCCCGAGCTGCTCGTCCCCGACGTCGCGGCATGGCGCGCGTGGCTCGAGGAGAACCACACCGAGGCGCCCGGCGTGTGGCTCGTGCTGCACAAGAAGGGCGAGACGACGACGGCGCTCACCTACGCCGAGGCGGTCGAGGAAGCCCTCTGCTTCGGGTGGATCGACGGGCAGGCTGGCAAGCGCGACGGCGAGTCCTCGTTCCAGCGCATGACGCCGCGTCGTCCGCGCAGCGTGTGGTCCAAGGTCAACGTCGAGCGGGTCGAGCGCCTCGAGCGCGAAGGGCGCATGCGCGAGACGGGCCGGGCGCAGGTGCGGGCGGCCCAGGCGGACGGCCGCTGGGACGCCGCGTACTCCGGGCCCGCCGGCGCCGAGGTACCCGCGGACCTCCTCGCCGCGATCGCCGAGGTCCCGGCCGCCCAGGCGTGGTTCGACGTGCTGACCTCGCAGAACCGGTTCGCGCTCGTCTACCGGATCAACGGCGTCAAGCGGGCCGAGACGCGCGCCCGCAAGATCGCCACCTTCGTGGAGCAGCTCACGCGCGGTGAGCTGCCCTACCCGCAGAAGCGACGCCCCGGCGAGCCCGAGTAGGCGGTCCACAGGCGGCTCGGGCGGAGAGGGCGTCCGCGAGCGGATGGGGGGATCGTGCACCCATGCCTCGCCGACCCGGCCCACCCTCACCCGCCCAGCTCCACCCTGCTCCCCTCCCGCGCGTGCACCTGGCGAGGGACGTCCCGCGCGCCGAGCTCGCCGAGCACCTCCGGGCCGGCCGGTGGGAGAAGGTCCGCCACGGCGCGTACGTCGAGACGGTGACCTCACCGAACACCTACGAGGAACGACGACGGCGGGCGCTGGCGCTCATCGCCGCGGTGAGCCGCCAGAACGTCCGGGAGCACGTCGTCAGCCACGCGAGCGCCGCGCTGCTGCACGGGCTCCCGGTGGTGGGTCCGCTCGCGCAGGTCCACCTCGTCCAGGCGTTCTCCTGCGGGGCGCGCGACGCCGACGACGTCCGGCGCCATCTGCTCGAGCTGCCCGACTCGCAGGTGACGCGGCGGCACGGTCTGCTCGTGACGACCCTCGAGCGGACGCTGGTCGACTGCGCGATGGCGCTTCCCCGGCGTCGCGGCCTGGTGATCGCGGACGCGGCCCTGCACGTCGGGGCCGACCGCGAGGAGTGCGCACGCATCCTCGAGGAGATGAGTGGCAAGCGGGGGGTCGTGGCGGCTCGGTGGGTGCTCGACGCCGCCGACGCCGGCTCCGAGTCGGCCGGCGAGACGCTCGCCCGGTTCGAGGTCCTGGCCGCAGGTCTCCCTCGGCCGGTCACGCAGCTGCGGGTCGAGGCGGAGGGCTATGTCTCCTGGGGAGACCTCGGCTGGCCGGAGCACCGGGTCCTCCTGGAGTACGACGGCACCGCGAAGTACGAGGCCGGCGGGTCCGCCTCGTCCGCGGTGCTCGCCGAGAAGCGCCGCCAGGAGCGCCTCGAGGCCGCCGGGTGGAAGGTCGTCCGCGTCGCGGCACCAGACCTCCGCGAGCCCACCCCCTGGCTCACCCGCCTGGCCACCCTCCTCCCCCGCTGACCCGAGCCCCACCCGGCGGCCCCACCTGGCCCACTGACCCTCCCCGGCACCCCCCAGCCCAACCACCCGGCCCCCACCTCCCCACCAGCCCCAGCCCGGCGAGTTAGGGAGTATGGGTCGAGTCAGTGACACATTCCTCACTGGCTCGGCCGGAACTCCCTAACTCACCGCCGAGGCGCTGGGGAGACCGGCGGGCGGCGCCGAAGGTGGTGAGGACGGAAGTGATGGCCAGCGGGTCGGCAGCGTGGCACAGCTCGCGACCCAACCCGCCATGCCCCTGCCGCACCGCGCCTTGCCGTGCCGCGCCTTGCCGTACCGCGACCGGTCCGGCCACCCTCCTCACCCGCTGACCCGAGCTCCCACCCGGCGGCCCCAAGCCACCCGACCCCCACCGGCCAGCCCCCAAGCCACACGACCCCACCGGCCCCAGCCCGGCGAGTTAGGGAGTTTGGGTCGAGTCAGTGACACATTCCTCACTGACTCGACCGGAACTCCCTAACTCACCGCCGTGGCACTGGGGCGGCCGCCGGGGGCGGGGCGGGCTGGGGCGCGGGCCCGGGTACTGGGGGGGTGGGCCGGGTACTGGCTGGGCCGGGGGCGTCAGGGGGCGGCGTAGAAGGCGGTGAGGGCCGAGGTGAGGGCCAGCAGGTCGGCGGTGTGGCACAGCTCGCGGGCCGAGTGCATCGACAGGATGGGGATCCCGACGTCGACGGTGCGCACGCCGAGCCGCGCGGACGCCATGGGGCCGATCGTGGACCCGCAGGGCATCGCGTTGTGGGAGACGAACACCTGCTCGGCCACGCCCGCCGCCCGGCACGCGCGCGACCACATCGCCGCCCCGTGAGCGTCCGTGGTGTAGCGCTGGTTCGCGTTGACCTTGAGGATGGGCCCGCCACCCGCGACGGGCTGGTGCGTCGGGTCGTGCCGCTCGGCGTGGTTGGGGTGGACGGAGTGCCCGACGTCGCTCGAGACGAGCCACGATCCCGCGAGCGCCCGGGCCCGGGCGGCGGGGTCCCACCCCGTGAGCCGGTCGACCACGTCCTCGAGGAACGAGCCGTCCGCACCGGACCGGGACACCGAGCCGATCTCCTCGTGCTCGAAGGCCGCGAGCACGCGCACGGCACCCGGAGCGTCGCCGTCGGCCAGGAACGCCACGAGGCTCGAGTGCACGGACGCGAGGTTGTCGAGCCGTGGCGAGGCGAGGAGCTCGCCGTCGAGACCGAAGGGCGCGGGCGCGGCGGCGTCCACCGTGATGAGGTCGTGGCCCGCGATGTCGGTCGGGTCGACGCCCGCGAGCGCCGCGAGGTGGGAGAGCAGGTGGTCGGGCCCGCTCGCGGAGCCCACGGCGCCCGCCGTCGTCGCCAGGACGGGCGCGGTGTGCCGCTGCTTGTCGATCTGCAGGCCCTCGTTCGCCGAGCGGTCGAGGTGGATCGCGAGGTGCGGGATGCGCAGCAGCGGCCCGGTGCGCACGAGTCGCTCGGAGCCGTCGCGCAGCACGAACCGGCCGGCGAGCTCCAGCTCGCGGTCGAACCACGAGGCGAGGATGGGCCCGCCGTAGACCTCGACGGCGGCCTGCAGCCACCCGTGGCTCGTGAAGGACGGCCGCGGCTTGAGCGTGAAGCCGGGCGAGTCCGTGTGGCTGCCCACGATGCGCAGCGGGGCGTCGAGCGGGGCACCGGCGGGACGCAGCCACGCGACGATCGCGCCGTCACGCACGCAGTACCCGCGCTCCGGCGTCGTCGGCGAGGCGTCCTCCGCGACGCGCGCGAACCCCGCGGCGTCGAGCCTGCGGGCCACCTCGGCGACCGCGTGGTACGCGGACGGGGAGGCGTGGACGAACTGGCGGAAGTCCTCGACGTGGCGAGCGAGAGGGGTCATGCGGCCCATCCAACCATCACGGCGGCGAGCGGCGGGCGGGCTCAGCCCTCGGGCCAGGGCTCGCCCTGGAAGGACAGCTCGCGCGCCATGTCCCGCACGAAGCGCGTGACGACCTCGCGCTCGGCGGAGGTCAGGCGCGCGGCGGCGTAGAACCGTCGGGACTGCTGCTTGCCCACGGTCTCCATGGCGGACCGCCGCGTCTCGGGCGTGATCGCGATGGCGAGCGCGCGCCGGTCGGTGGGGTGGGGCTCGCGCGTGATGTGCCCGTCGCGGGCGAGCCGGTCGAGCAGCTTGGTGGTCGCGGCGCTCGTGATGCGCAGGTGGGCGGCGAGCGCGCCGGGCGTGGCGATCTCGCCGCGGTGGCCGCACACGATGAGGAAGTGCAGGGCGCGCATGTCGGTGTCGTTGAGCTTCATGTAGGCGCGGGACGCCTCGGCGAGCCGCTGCTCGGCGGCGCGCAGCTCCCCGAACGCGTTCATGAGCTCACCGATCTCGGCGACGACGGCGGGGTCGGTGGCGGAGCGGTCGATCATCTCGCCGCGCGGGTCGCTCGAGTCGAGGTCGTACATCCCCGGGCGTTCGCTCGACATGCCGCAATCCTATCCCTGTGTTATCTTCACACCCAGAGTGTTTCTCACCAAGTTAACTATTGCATCCCGAAGACTGGAGCGCACATGGAGCACGTCGTCCTCCTCGACGCCGACGGCGTGGCCCTGGGCTCCGCCGCCAAGGCCGAGGTCCACACCACGACGACCCCGCTGCACCTCGCCTTCTCGTGCTACGTGCTCGACGGCGCGGGCCGCGTGCTCGTGACACGTCGCGCGCTCGCCAAGACGACGTGGCCCGGCGTGTGGACCAACAGCGTGTGCGGCCACCCGGCACCGGGAGAGCCCCTCGAGGCCGCCGTCCGCCGTCGGGCGCACGAAGAGCTCGGAGCCCGCCTCCTGGACATGCGGCTCGTCCTGCCCGACTTCCGCTACCGGGCCACGGACGACGGCGGCCTCGTCGAGAACGAGGTCTGTCCCGTGCTCGTCGCGAGGTTCGACGACGACGGCGGCCTGGCGCCCCATCCCCTCGAGGTCGCGGCGACCGCGTGGACCGACCCGGCAGCGCTCGCGCTCGCCGTCGAGTCCGCCCCGTTCGCGTTCTCCCCGTGGATGCGCCTGCAGCTCCCGCACCTGCGCAACGCGCTCACCACCGCCCCGGCGCACCGCGGCGGCACGCGATGAGCGCGCCCACGGTGCGCGCGGCGACGTCGCCCTCCGCGCACGTCTCCCGTCGGGACGTGCACGCACGCCTGCACCGCGAGATCGAGGCCCGGTTCGCCGAGCGCCGACCCGTCGTCGAGCGCTACGGCCCGGACTTCGCCCACCTGTGGCAGCTCACGGCCGAGCACGCGCGCGGCGGCAAGCTCGTGCGCCCGCTCTTGCTCGTCGAGGCCCACGCCGCGATGAGCGAGGCGACGGGCCGCTCGTGGGCGAGCGAGGACCAGGTCCTCGAGATCGCCTCCGCGGTCGAGCTGCTCCACTTCGCGTTCCTCCTGCACGACGACGTCATCGACGGGGACCTGCACCGCCGCGGGGAGCTCAACCTCGTGGGCGCCCTGGCCGCAGAGCACGAGACGGGCCGCTCACCGCACGACGCCCGGACCACCCCGTCCCCGGAAGGCCTGCACTGGGGCCAGTCCGGGGCGATCCTCGCGGGGAACCTCCTGTTCTCCCAGGTCCACCTCGTGCTAGCCCGGGCGCACGTGCCCCACGAGGTGCGCGCGCGACTCCTCGACCTGCTCGACCACGCGATCACGGAGACGGTCGCGGGCGAGCACGCCGACATCGCCCTGAGCGACCGCGTCGCCCGGCCCGACCTCGAGACGATCCTCGCGACCGCGCTGCGCAAGACCGCCACGTACTCCTTCGCCCTGCCCCTGCGCCTCGCCGCGGTCCTCGCCGACGCCCCGGAGGCGTGGGTCGAACGGCTCGACACGGCGGCGCGCCACCTCGGGCTCGCCTTCCAGCTCCAGGACGACTACCTCTCGACGTTCGGCGACGCGGCGCGCCACGGCAAGGACCCGCACTCCGACCTGCGCGAGGGCAAGGAGACGGCGATCATCGCCTTCGCGCGGCTCACGAGCGCGTGGCCGCGCGTGCGCGCGTGCTTCGGTGACCGCGCCCTGCTCCAGGAGTCCGCCGCACGCGCGGTCGAGGCCCTGCGCGGGTGCGGAGCCGACCGCTTCGTGCTCGGTCTCGTCGCGGAGCACCGCGAGGCGCTCGGGACGTTGCTCGCCGACGACGACGCCCCCCACGCCCTGCCGCCCCGCGTCCGAACCCTCCTGGGTGCGCTCGACGCCCAGCTCGTCGGGCGCGAGTCATGAGCCGCGCCCCCGCCCTCGAGAGGTTCGACGCCGCGGCCGACGCGGCGGCCAACCAGGTGATCGGCGTGTACTCGACGTCCTTCGGCCTCGCGACGCGGCTCTTGGGCCGGCGCCACCGCCAGCACGTCCGGAACATCTATGCGATGGTGCGCGTCGCGGACGAGATCGTCGACGGCGTCGCGGCACAGGCCGGGCTCGCGCCGACCGCGCAGGGCGAGGCGCTCGACGCCTACGAGTCCTCGACGGTCGCGGCGATGCGCGCGGGCTACTCGAGCGACGTCGTGCTGCACGCCTTCGCCCGCACGTCCCGCGCGGCCGGGTTCGGCGAGGAGCTCACCGCGCCCTTCTTCGCCTCGATGCGCACCGACCTCGCCGCCGCCGGGGGTGACGGCGCGCGGCTGTGCTTCGACGCGGCCGCGCACGAGGCGTACGTGTACGGGTCGGCCGAGGTCGTGGGTCTCATGTGCCTCGCCGTGTTCGTGCGCGACGAGCACGTGCCCCCGGCGCGGCTCGAGGCGCTCACCCGGGGTGCGCGCAGCCTCGGGGCCGCGTTCCAGAACATCAACTTCCTGCGCGACCTCGCCGACGACACGACGCGGCTGGGGCGCAGCTACCTCGCGGCGGACGGGCGGCTCACGCCCGCCGACCACGCCCGCTGGGTCACCACGGTGCGCGCCCAGCTCGCCGCGGCCGGCGAGGCGATCCCGCTCCTGCCCAGGGACGCGCGCACCGCGGTCCGCAGCGCGCACGCCCTCTTCGGCGCGCTCACCGACCGGCTCGAGCGCGCCGGCGTCGACGAGCTGTACCGCACCCGCGTGCGCGTGGCGCACCCGCGCAAGCTCGCGCTCACCGCGGGGGCGGCGCTGCGCACGGCAGTGGAGGTGCCGCGATGAGCCGGGTCGTGGTGATCGGGGCGGGGGTCGCGGGGCTCGCGACCGCGGGCCTCCTCGCCAGGGACGGCCACGACGTCACGGTGCTCGAGAAGAACGAGCGCGTGGGCGGGCGCGCGGGAGTCCTCGAGACCGACGGCTTCCGCTTCGACACGGGCCCCTCGTGGTACCTCATGCCCGAGGTGTTCGACCACTTCTTCGCGCTGATGGGAACGAGCACCGCCGAACAGCTCACGCTGCGCACGCTCGACCCCGGGTACACCGTGTTCGCCGAGCCGCACGGCCGCGAGCCGTCCGAGCGCGTCACGGTGCCGCACGGTCGCGAGGCCGTGTGCGCGGTGTTCGAGGGCCTGGAGCCGGGCGCCGGGGCCGCGCTGCACCGCTACCTCGACGAGGCCGAGCGCGCCTCCCGGCTCGCCGAGCGGTACTTCCTCTACAACTCGTTCGCGGACGTCCGCTCGCTCGCGACGCGCGAGGTGCTCGTTGCCGCACCGAGCCTCGCGCGACTCCTCGGGACGAGCCTCGCGACGCACGTCGAGCGGCGCTTCGCCCACCCGCTGCTGCGCCAGATCCTCGGCTACCCCGCCGTCTTCCTCGCCACGCGCCCCACCGACGCGCCCGCGATCTACCACCTCATGTCGAGCCTCGACCTCGACCGCGGGGTGCAGTACCCCATGGGCGGCTTCTGGGAGCTCGTCTCGCGGATCGCGGCGCTCGCGGAGGACGCCGGGGCGCGCGTCGTGGCGGGTGCGAAGGTGCTCGGGATCGACACGGCGGGCACGGCACCGGACGGCCGCTCGCGCGTGCGCGCGGTCCGCTGGACGGACGGCGCGGGGCTCGCGCGCGAGTCGCCCGCGGACGTCGTCGTCTCCGGCGCGGACCTGCACCACACCGAGACCCGGCTGCTCGCCGCGCCCGACCGCACGTACCCCGAGGCGTGGTGGCGCAGACGCACGAGCGGGCCGGGTGCCGTGCTCGCGATGCTCGGCGTCGCCGGCGAGATCCCCGAGCTGGGGCACCACTCGCTGTTCTTCACGCGCGACTGGGAGAAGAACTTCGACGCGATCTTCTCGCGCAACCCGCACGTGCCCCACCCCGCCTCGGCCTACGTGTGCAAGCCGAGCGCCACCGAGCCCGGCGTCGCGCCCGCGGGGCACGAGAACCTCTTCGTGCTCGTCCCGGTCCCGGCCGACGTCGGCCTCGGTGCCGGCGGCGCGGACGGCGCGGGGTCGCCCGACGTCGAGCTCGTCACGGACCGCGCCATCGAGCAGATCTCGACGTGGGCGGGCGTGCCGGACCTCGCCGGGCGCATCGTGGTGCGCCGCACCGTGGGCCCGGCCGACTTCGCGCGGGACTACCACTCGTGGCGCGGGGGCGTCCTGGGGCCGGCCCACGTGCTCTCGCAGAGCGCGATGTTCCGGGCGGGCAACGAGTCGAAGAAGGTCGCGGGCCTGTACTACGCAGGGGCGACCACCTCGCCGGGCGTGGGCGTGCCGATGTGCCTCATCAGCGCGGAGATCGTCCTCAAGCGGCTGCGCGGCGACCGCTCCGCGGGACCGCTACCCGCGGCGTCCTTCCCGCGCGGCGGGGCGCTGCGGGTGGCGTCGTGACGGGGCTCGTCTATCTCGCGGTCCTCGTGGTCCTCGTCGCGTGCATGCTCGCGGTCGACCGGCGGTTCGCGCTGTTCTTCTGGGCCGATGCGCGCGCGGCCGCCGTGGTGAGCGTCGTCGGCGTCGCGTTCCTGCTCGTGTGGGACCTCGCGGGCATCGCGAGCGGGATCTTCCTGCGCGGACCGGGCCAGATCGCCACGGGCATCGAGCTCGCTCCCGAGCTGCCGCTCGAGGAACCGGTCTTCCTGCTCTTCCTCGTGCTCCTGACGATGGTGCTCTACACGGGCGGCGTCCGGCTCCTCGCCGCGCGCACCGGGACGGGGGCGAAGCCGTGACGTACCCGGTGCTCGCCGCCGCGTTCCTCGCCGCGGCCGTCACCGCCGGCGCCGTGCTCCCGCTCGCGCAGCGGCGTCCGCGCGCGTGGCCGCGGTGGTCCGCCGTCGGCGTCACGGCGATCGTCCTCGTCGCGCTCACCGCCGTGCTCGACTCGGCGATGATCGCGGCGGGGCTCTTCCACTACGCCCCCGAGCGGCTCGCGGGCGCGCGGCTCGGGCTCGCGCCCGTCGAGGACTTCGCCTACCCGCTCGCGACGGCCGCCCTGCTGCCGTCGCTGTGGGTGGTGCTCCGGCGGCGCGGCGCCCCCGGCGGGGACTCGCGAGGGGACGCCGGGCGATGACGGCCACCACCGGGCCGAGCCTCGCGGCCGACGTGCGCACGCTCGTGCTCGCCTCGCGGCCCGTGAGCTGGATCAACACCGCCTACCCCTTCGGCGCGGCGTACCTGCTCAGCGCGGGGCACGTGGACCTCACGTTCGTGCTCGGCGTCGCGTTCTTCCTGGTCCCGTACAACCTCGCGATGTACGGCATCAACGACGTGTTCGACTACGCCTCGGACCTCACCAACCCGCGCAAGGGCGGGATCGAGGGTGCGCTCCTGCCACCACGCCTGCACCGCGCGACGCTGTGGGCCTCCGCGGTCACCACCGTCCCGTTCCTCGCGTACCTCGCCGTCGTCGGCGGGCCGCCGTCCTGGCCGTGGCTCGCGCTGAGCGCCTTCGCCGTGGTCGCCTACTCCGCCGCCGGCCTGCGCTTCAAGGAGAGGCCGTTCCTCGACTCGCTCACCTCGAGCACGCACTTCGTGAGTCCCGCCGTGGTCGCCTTGGTCGTCGCGGGGGCCGACGTCGGACGCAGCACGGTGATCGTCCTCGTGGCGTTCTTCCTGTGGGGCACCGCGGCGCACGCGTTCGGGGCGGTGCAGGACGTGCTGCCGGACCGCGCCGCAGGGATCGGCTCGGTCGCCACGGTGATCGGCGCGCGGGCGACGGTGCGGCTCGCGGTGCTGGCCTGGACGGCCGCCGGTGCCGCGATGGCCTTCACCGCGTGGCCGGGCCCGCTGGCCGCCGTCGTCGTCGTGCCCTACATCCTCAACGCCGGCGCCTGGTGGAACGTGACGGACGAGACCTCGGCGGGCACGAATCGCGCGTGGCGACGCTTCATCTGGCTCAACTATGCGAGCGGCTTCCTCGTGACGATGCTGCTGATCTGGGCATGGCACGGATGACGCCGTGGACGGACCGCGCGTCGAGCCAGCGCGGCGTCGCGTCCCGGTACCGCTCGAACTGCGCCCCGAAGCGCTCCGCGAGCACGGCCTCTTCGGCCGGGATCTGCCGCGAGTCGATGAGGTAGGCGACGACGGCGGCCGGTGCGAGCGCCGCGAGCGAACGCCGGTGCACGGCGCGCGCGACGAGCACCCCCACGAGCCCGGTGTACATCGGGTTGCGGCTCACGGCGTTGGCCCCCGTCGTGACGAGCTCGCTCGCGTCGGGGACGAGCGGGTCGAGGCTCGTGCCGCGCCGGGCGAAGCTTGCCGCCGCGCTCGCCGCGAGCGCGACGGACCCCGCGCCGAGGAGGGCCCCCGCGACCCGGGACACGAGCCCGGCCTTGCGGCTCGAGAGGATCGACTGCGCGAACCACGCGCCCGCGAAGAGCACGGGCGGGGGCACGCGTCCCTCCGCGCGCCACGAGCCGTCGAGCAGGGGGATTCGTCGCATCGCGGACTCCCTTCGTCACCGTCCACGGTAGGCGCGCACCCGCCGGGTCGCGCGGCGAAGGGTGGGCGACGGCGCGCGCCTCACGCCGCGGCGAGCCGGCCCGGTCGCTTCGCCGCGAGACCCGCGACGACGATCAGCACCAGGCCGACCCCGCCGATCGCGAGCAGCCCCGTCGTGCCGTTCGGCATGAGCTCCGCACCCCGGTAGAGGATGTCGCGGACGCCGTCGGCGATCATGTGCTGCGGCGTGAAGGGGTAGACCCAGTCCGCCCAGAACGTGGGGAGCATCTCGCGCGGGAGGGTCGCCGTCATCATCGCGCACAGGACCGCGTAGAGGGCGACGAGCACCCCGACCGGCCGCCCCAGGTTGAACGCTCCGAGGAACAGGGCCAGGACGCACAGGCTCGCGACCCAGCCGAAGACGGTGGCCGTCCAGAAGGGGATCCCGGCGCCCACGAGGGTGTTGAGGAGGATCGTCGCGGCCGTCCCGGCGAGGAACGTGTAGCCGACGGCGTACGCGCCCTGCTTCCCGAGGGCGACAAACCGCCCGCGCACCGTGCCCGCCTGCGCCACGGGGAAGATCCGGGTCAGGAGGATCGAGCCGATCAGCGCCATGATGACGAGCGGCAGGACGCCGACCTGCTGGCTCATCATGCCCGCGAGCGAGGAGGTGGGTCCCGCCGTGGGCTCGCCCGCGTTGATGACCTGGACCTCGGCGGGCATGTCCATCGTCTCGAACATCGTCCGCAGCAGGACCTGCAGCTGCGCCGCGGCCATCGGGCTCTTGGCGTTGTCGATGACGACGGACAGCGACGGGGCCTCCCCTTGGCCCGCTTGCGCGAGCCCCTGGAGCCGGGTGAAGTCCGCGGGGACGGTCAGCGCGCCGAAGAGCTCGTTGTCGGCGAGCGCACGGTCGACGTCGTCCTGGCTCGCGAACCGCTCCCAGGCGATCGGGGCGGCGTCCGCACCGGCGGGGGCCTCGGCGTTCACGAGCCGCTCGACGAGCATCTCTCCGACGTTCACGTCGCCGAGCTCGGTCTGCGCGCCCTGGTCGAGCGAGAGCACGGCGAAGGGGAGCTCCCTCGGCGACATCCCGATCAGCGGGTAGAACATGAGCGCCATGACGCAGCTGATCAGGACCACCACGATCACGGGCAGCCCGTACTTCGCGCGCCCCAGCTTCTCCACCATCTCGAGTCCTTCCGTCCTGCCCGGGGAATGTCTGTAGGATCCGAGAATATTGGTCACGCTGTCTAGATAAAACGGGCAGTGTGCTCGAGAGTGTCTAGTTCTCAGCCTCAGGAGGCCCCGTGGCTCGCCCCAGGAACGACGGCTCGCCCTCCGCGAGCCAGCGCATCGAGGCGGCGTTCTTCGAGGTGCTCGAGCGCACGCCGATCGACAAGATGACGGTGAGCACCCTCGTGCGGACGGCCGGGGTGAACCGGAACTCCTTCTACTACCACTACGCCGATCTCGACGCCCTCGCCGAGTCCGCCGTCGCGAACCTGCTCATCCCCCAGGTCCCCCGGCTGCTCGCGAGCGGCTTCGGGCTCGAGTCGCCGCAGCTCGGCGAGGTCTTCGCCCAGGCGGGCCAGTACACCGGTCAGCTCCGGCGGATGGCGGCCGTCGTCGGCCCCAACTCGAGCACCGCCCTGCGCGACATCCTCAAGGGTGCGCTCCTCGACCTGTGGCTCGGCACCTTCGGGCTCGACGAGCGCGACCTCGACCGCGAGACCACCATGACGGTGCACTTCGCGCTCGGCGGCATGCTCGAGGCGCTCTCACGGCTCACCGCGGAGCTCGGCCCGGGGCTCGACCTCGAGGAGGTGCTCGAGGTGGCCCGTGGGCTGCCCATCGTCCGGGCGAGCGCGCAGACGGTGGTCAGCGCGCTCGCCGCTGCGGCGGGGCGGGACTAGAAGTCCCAGTCGTCGTCCTCGGTGTTGACGGCCTTGCCGATCACGTAGGAGGACCCCGAGCCGGAGAAGAAGTCGTGGTTCTCGTCGGCGTTCGGCGAGAGCGCGGAGAGGATCGCGGGGTTCACGTCCGTCTCGTCGCGCGGGAAGAGGGCCTCGTAGCCGAGGTTCATGAGGGCCTTGTTGGCGTTGTAGCGCAAGAACTTCTTGACGTCCTCGGTCAGGCCGAGCTCGTCGTAGAGGTCCTGCGTGTAGACCACCTCGTTGTCGTAGAGCTCGAAGAGCAGCTCGTACGTGTAGTCCTTGAGCTCCTGGCGGCGCTCCTCGGAGACCTTCTCGAGGCCCTTCTGGTACTTGTAGCCGATGTAGTACCCGTGCACGGCCTCGTCGCGGATGATGAGGCGGATGAGGTCGGCCGTGTTGGTGAGCTTCGCGCGCGAGGCCCAGTACATCGGGGCGTAGAAGCCCGAGTAGAACAGGAAGGACTCGAGCATCGTCGAGGCGACCTTGCGCTTGAGCGGGTCGTCGCCCCGGTAGTACTGCATGATGATCTCGGCCTTGCGCTGGAGGTTCTCGTTCTCCTCCGACCAGCGGAACGCCTCGTCGATCTCCTTCGTGGAGCACAGCGTCGAGAAGATCGACGAGTACGACTTCGCGTGCACCGACTCCATGAACGCGATGTTCGTGTAGACGGCCTCCTCGTGCGGCGTGAGAGCGTCGGGGATGAGCGAGACGGCGCCCACGGTGCCCTGGATCGTGTCGAGCAGCGTCAGGCCCGTGAACACGCGCGTGGTCATGTTCTTCTCGGCGGGGGTCAGGGTCGCCCACGACTGGATGTCGTTGGACAGCGGCACCTTCTCCGGCAGCCAGAAGTTGCCGGTGAGGCGGTCCCAGACCTCGAGGTCCTTGTCGTCCTCGACCCGGTTCCAGTTGATCGCCGAGACCCGGCTGACCAGCTTGATCTTGCCCGTGGGGGTCATTGTTCGTGCTCCGTCGTCGTCGTAGTTGAGGCGCTGGCCGCGGCGTGACCGCGGTGCCGTGTCACAGCATGCAGCTGACGCAACCCTCCACCTCGGTGCCCTCGAGGGCCATCTGGCGCAGGCGGATGTAGTAGATCGTCTTGATGCCCTTGCGCCACGCGTAGATCTGCGCCTTGTTGAGGTCGCGCGTGGTGGCCGTGTCCTTGAAGAACAGCGTGAGCGACAGGCCCTGGTCCACGTGCTGCGTGGCCTCGGCGTACGTGTCGATGATCTTCTCGTAGCCCACCTCGTACGCGTCCTGGTAGTACTCCAGGTTGTCGTTCGTCATGAACGGCGCCGGGTAGTAGACGCGGCCGATCTTGCCTTCCTTGCGGATCTCGATCTTCGACGCGATCGGGTGGATCGACGACGTCGAGTGGTTGATGTAGGAGATCGACCCGGTGGGGGGCACGGCCTGCAGGTTCTGGTTGTAGATGCCGTGCTCGGCCACGGAGGCGGCGAGCTCGCGCCAGTCGTCCTGGGTGGGGATGGCGATGCCGGCCTCGTCGAAGAGCGCCTGCACGCGCTCGGTGCGCGGCTTCCACTCCTGCTCGGTGTACTTCGTGAAGTACTCCCCGCTCGCGTACTTCGAGTCCGCGAAGCCCTCGAACGCGGCACCCCGCTCGATCGCGAGCTTGTTGGACGCCCGGATCGCGTGGAACGCGACGGTGTAGAAGTACAGGTTCGTGAAGTCGAGGCCCTCGTCCGAGCCGTAGTGGATGCGCTCGCGGGCGAGGTAGCCGTGCAGGTTCATCTGCCCCAGGCCGATCGCGTGCCCCCCGGCGTTCGCGCGCTTGATCGAGGGCACGGACTCGATGCTCGTCTGGTCGGACACGGCCGTGAGCGCACGGATCGCCGTCTCGACGGACTGCCCGAGGTCCCCGCCGTCCATCGCGAGCGCGATGTTCATCGAGCCGAGGTTGCACGAGATGTCGCGCCCCACGTGCGAGTACGAGAGGTCCTCGTTGAACGTCGACGGCGTCGAGACCTGGAGGATCTCCGAGCACAGGTTCGAGTGCGTGATCTTGCCCTTGACGGGGTTCGCGCGGTTGACCGTGTCCTCGAACATCACGTACGGGTAGCCGGACTCGAACTGGATCTCCGCGAGGGTCTGGAAGAACTCGCGCGCGGAGATCTTCGTCTTGCGGATGCGCTTGTCGTCGACCATCTCGTAGTACTTCTCGGTCACGTTGACGTCCGCGAACGGCACGCCGTACACGCGCTCGACGTCGTAGGGCGAGAAGAGGTACATCGGCTCGTTCTTCTTGGCGAGCTCGAAGGTGATGTCGGGGATGACGACGCCGAGCGAGAGGGTCTTGATGCGGATCTTCTCGTCCGCGTTCTCGCGCTTGGTGTCGAGGAAGCGGTAGATGTCCGGGTGGTGGGCGTGCAGGTACACCGCACCCGCGCCCTGGCG
>Ga0222423_1000456_pt1 | contig 28487 bp, 27 predicted proteins | sample 3A0metagenome_FD_182472 | JGI IMG/M metagenome (GOLD analysis project Ga0222423, IMG submission 182472) | Enriched microbial communities from leaf-cutter ant dump, University of Wisconsin, Madison, United States - 3A0 (version 2) | ecosystem: Environmental > Terrestrial > Nest > Insects nest >...
GAGCAGTAGCACGCTGTAGGGCTTGCGGCGCACGGCTTCGGTGAGGTAGCCGCCCTCCTCGTAGCCCACGTAGCCGGGCGGCGCGCCGATCAGGCGGGCCACGGAGTGCTTCTCCATGAACTCGCTCATGTCGATGCGCACGAGGTGGTCCTCGCTGTCGAACAAAAAGCCCGCCAGCGCCTTGCACAGCTCGGTCTTGCCCACGCCCGTGGGGCCGAGGAACAGGAACGAGCCCGTGGGCCGGTTCGGGTCGGACAGGCCCGAGCGCGAGCGGCGGATGGCGTTGGCCACTGCGGCAATCGCCTCGTCCTGGCCCACCACACGCTCGTGCAGCTTGGCCTCCATGTGCAGCAGCTTGTCCTTCTCGCCCTGCATCATCTTGGCGACGGGAATGCCCGTGGCGCGGCTCACCACCTCGGCGATTTCCTCGGCACCCACCTGGGTGCGCAGCAAGCGGTTCGCGTGGGCGGCACCGTCCTTGCCCTCTTCCTGGGCCTGGGCTTCCTTGAGCTGCTTTTCGAGCTCGGGCAGCTTGCCGTACTGCAGCTCGGCGACCTTGTTGAAGTCGCCCTTGCGCTTGTAGTCCTCGATCTGCAGCTTCACCTTCTCGACCTGCTCGCGCACCTGCTGGCTGCCCTGGGCCTGGGCCTTCTCGGCGGTCCAGACGTCCTCGAGGTCGGCAATTTCCTTCTGCAGCTTGGCGATCTCTTCCTCCAGCAGCGTGAGGCGCTTCTGCGAGGCTTCGTCTTTCTCCTTCTTCACGGCCTCGCGCTCGATCTGCAGCTGGATCAGGCGGCGGTCGAGCTTGTCGATGGCCTCGGGCTTGGAGTCGATCTCGATCTTGATCTTGGCCGCGGCCTCGTCGATCAGGTCGATGGCCTTGTCGGGCAGGAAGCGGTCGGTGATGTAGCGGTTGGAGAGCTCGGCCGCAGCCACGATGGCCGGATCGGTGATCTCCACGCCGTGGTGCACTTCGTACTTCTCCTGCAGGCCGCGCAGGATGGCGATGGTCGCCTCCACGCTGGGCTCGCCCACGAGGATTTTCTGGAAGCGGCGCTCCAGCGCCGCGTCCTTCTCGATGTACTTGCGGTATTCGTCGAGCGTGGTCGCGCCCACGCAGTGCAGCTCGCCGCGCGCCAGCGCGGGCTTGAGCATGTTGCCCGCGTCCATCGCGCCCTCGGCCTTACCCGCGCCCACCATGGTGTGCAGCTCGTCGATGAAGACGATGGTCTGGCCCTCGTCCTTGGCCAGTTCGTTGAGCACAGATTTGAGCCGCTCCTCGAACTCGCCCCGGTACTTGGCGCCCGCGAGCAGCGCGGCCATGTCCAGGCTCAGCACGCGCTTGTTCTTAAGCGACTCAGGCACCTCGCCCGCCACGATGCGCTGGGCCAGCCCCTCGACGATGGCGGTCTTGCCCACGCCGGGCTCGCCAATCAGCACGGGGTTGTTCTTGCTGCGCCGCTGCAGCACCTGGATGGCGCGGCGGATCTCGTCGTCGCGGCCGATCACGGGGTCGAGCTTGCCCACGCGGGCGCGCTCGGTGAGGTCCAGGCAGTATTTCTTGAGCGCCTCGCGCTGGCCCTCGGCCTCGGGGCTGTCCACCTTCTGGCCGCCGCGCACGGCCTCGATGGCCGCCTCCAGGCTCTTGCGCGTGAGGCCGTTTTCCTTGGCGATGCGCGCGGCCTCGCCCTTGCCGTCGGCCAGCGCGAGCAGGAACAGCTCCCCCGCAACGAACTGGTCGCCGCGCTTGATCGCCTCCTTCTCGGTGGCCTGCAGCAGCTTGGCGAGGTCGGGGCCGATCTGCACCTGCTCCTGGCCCTGTACCTGGGGCAGGCGCTTGACGGCGTTTTCGGCGGCCGCCTGCAGCCCCGCCACATTGGCGCCCGCGCGCTGCAGCAGCGCGCGCGGCCCGTCCTCCTGGCGCAGCATGGCGGCCAGCACGTGCAAGGGGTCGATATAGGCGTGGTCATTGCCCAGCGCGAGGGTCTGGGCGTCGGCCAGGGCTTCTTGGAACTTGGTGGTGAGCTTGTCGAGACGCATGGTGGGTAAAACCTCCGTATTCCTCGCTAATTAGGGCCCAGGATCCGCGATTTCAAGCCATTTTTCACGCAATTCGCATCAAACCCGGCTGCTGGCGAGCTGCAGGTTGGTACTGCGCAGGCGCGCCGACAGCTCCACGCCCAGGTTCTCCATGAGCCGGTAGGCCAGCACGGGCTCGGTGCGCAGCAGATCGTCCACGGCCGCGCGGCGCAGCACGCTCACCAGCGCGTCCTCGGCCACCACGGCGGTGGCCGAGCGCGGCGTGCCGTCGAGAAAGCCCATTTCCCCGAGCGTGGCCCCCGCGCGCACCGACGCCACGCGCAGCCGCCCCTGCGCCACCAGGATGTTCACGCTGCCCCGGCGCAGCACGAACAGCTCGCGCGAGTTCTGGCCCTCGGCGAACAGGATCGCGCCCACACCCATGGCCCGCTGCTCGAAGCACTGCTCCACGCGCTCGCGCTGCAAGGCGTTGAAGCCCTTGAGCAGTGCGCTGGGCTCCTCCAGCGGCCCGGCCGCGAAGGCCTCGCCGCCGGGCAGCTCGAGCAGGTGGTTCTCCAGGCATTCGAGCGCGCGGTCCGCGTCCTCGAAGTAGCGCATGCCGTCCAGGCCGTCCTCCTCGGTCAGCACCTGGGCCTCCTCGCCGTCCATGCCCATGAGCAGGCGGCGCGAGGCGAAGGCGGAATGCACGACGAGCACGCCCTGCTCGCGCGAGCGCGCCTCGAAGCGCGCCACGGCGCGGCCAATGGTGCTGTCCACCGACACCACGCCCTCCCAGTCGATCACGACGAAGCGCGCGCCCGGCAGCGCATCGCGCAGCTGTTCGTACAGCAGGTCGGCCGAGCCGAAGAACAGCGCCCCCTGCAGCCGCACGCGGCGGATGAGGCCGCCATAGGTATCGAGCAGCGCCGTGGCGCGGCGCGAGCGCGCGCAGTTGGAGCGGCACACCAGGCCGGTCTGGATGTCGCGCACCGGCGCGCGCGCATTGCGCCGCGCGAACAGCGCCAGGCCCGCGATGATGCCCACGGGCATGGCCGCCACCATGTTCGACAGGCCCGCCGCCACCAGCACGACGATGAACCAGGTGACGAGATCTTCGCGCTCGAGCGTGCTCACGCGCGACTTGCCCCAGCTGCCCAGCCAGCGCGCCAGCGGCGCCAGGCTGGGCCGGTCCACCAGGCTCCAGGCCTCGAACAGCAGCAGGGCCGCCACGGCCGCCAGCGGAATCCACTCGACCCAGCCCGTGAGCGCGAAGACCGCTACGGCCAGCGCCAGCAGGCGCAGCGCGAGCGGCCCCAGCCCCCCGGCGCGCAGCGCGCCCAGCGTCGCGCCCGAGGTGCTGCCCACGGGCAGCGCGCCGAACACCGCCGATGCGGCCTGCACCGCGCACACCAGGTATTGCTGCCACAGCCGCGCGGGCTCGCGCTCCTGCGCCTGGCTCACGAGCGCATCGGCCAGGGCCGAATTCATGAACACGGCACCGCCCAGCACGATGCCCGCCAGCAGCACATCGCGCACGATGGCGCCCGTGGCCGCCTGCGGCCCCCACCAGGCGCTCCAGCCGAACGCGGGCAACTGCAGCCCCGCGAGCGCGCCATGGGCCAGCACCGTGGGCACCTGCGCCCCCCGGGCCGCGAGCACGCCCCCCAGCACGCTGGCGGCCAGCAGCCCCGCCAGGCTCGCAGGCGCGCCCGGCCACAGCCCGCGCGCCAGGGCCGCCACGGCGATGCAGGCCGCCACGAGCAGCAGCATCACGCTGGGCCGCATGCCCTGCTGCACCACCAACGCTTCGAGCGTGGGCACCTGGCTGAGCACGATGAGCACCGCCGTCGCATTGGCGAAGCCCGCGAACACCGGCGCAGGAATGAAGCGCGCCAGCCGCTCGGCCCGCAGCGCGTAGAGCACGGGCAGACACAGCGCGCCCACCACGCAGACCGAGGCCACAAGCGTGGCGCGCACCTGCGGCGTGTCCGCCAGCCCCCACGAGGGCATACGCAGCACGAACGCATCGACGATGCCCGCGATGATGGACACCGAAAAGAACCGCACCGCGCACACCATGGGCCGCCGCGAGAACGAGGCCGCAAAATTCACCGCCGCCAGCCCCAGCAGGCCCGCCCACAGCAGCGGCGCGATGTAGCCGGGCCCGATCTTGCCCGCGAGCCAGACGATGGCCGCGACGCTGCCCGGCAGGGCCATGCCGCAGCCTTCCAGTGCCGAGGCCAGCGCGGCGAAGAGGCCCGTTTTTTGGCGCTGTGCGTCCATGGCTACCGCGGCGCTGCGATGCCCCAGCGGGCCAGGGCTTCATCGTCGCTCACGCGGGCATCGACCCAGCGCGCACCCTGCGGCGTCTGCTCCTTCTTCCAGAACGGCGCCTGGGTCTTGAGGTAGTCCATGAGGAACTCGCAGGCCTGGAAGCTCTCGCCCCGGTGGGCCGCCGTCACGGCCACGAGCACGATCTGGTCGTGCGGCGCCAGCAACCCCACGCGGTGGATCACGCGGGCGCCGAAGAGGTCGAAGCGGCGAAAGGCCTCATGGACCATGGCCTCGATCGACTTCTCGGTCATGCCGGGGTAGTGCTCCAGCTCCATCGACGCGACCGTATCTTCCTTGCTACGGTCGCGCACCGTTCCCACGAAGCAGCACACCGCGCCCACGCGCCCGTCCTGGGCGCGCAGCGCGGCCAACTCCGTGGAAACATCGAAGTCCTGGGTCTGGATGGAAACACGCGGCAAGTTCATGGCGGCTATTCTTCTACGAAAACGGCGGTTTTCCCGCCCGCGGGCACCCGTTGGCCGCCCATTGTGGCTACGATTTCGCATTTCCCCACACGGCGCGGCCCCGCGCCCCGCCATGGCCACCCAGAGCATCACCACCGGCGAGTACAAGCTGTTTCCGTCGCCACGCAACCAGCACCGCGTCGTCTTCGAGCACCAGAGCTTCGTACCCCACCCCTATGCGCTCATCGACCTGCCCAGCTTCGACCTCGCGGGCCGCTACAGCCTGTTCGCGGCCTGCCGGCTGGCGGACATGAAGATGGGGCAGCTCGTGAGCTTCGAGCAGCCCGAGGACCAGGCCCGGTTCGAGCGCCTGTTCGTGCCCGACTGAACCCTGCCATGCACGACGACAACCAGGTCCTCGTCCCGCCATCGTTCATCGCCGTCCACAGCGATGCGCGGGGCCGCTTGCGCGAGCCCGCCGGCGTGGTGCGCCAGCGCTACGAGCTGTGCGAAGACCTCGCCTGCCACCTGGTGGAGCAGGCCCAGACGCTGTACCACGTGCAGGCGCCGTCGGAGGCCGAGATCCTGCAGCGCATCCATGCCGGCCTGCGCTCGCAGGACGCCGGTATCACTGCCGCCGAGGCCGCCTGGGTGGTCCTGCGGCTGGCCGAGCTGCTGCAGTGGCCCTGCCCGCTGCTCGATGCACCAGACTGAGCCAGGGCATCGGCGTCCATCGGCCCGAGCGGCCCGGCCATGCCCCCCACGGAAATCTACGCCGCCTGCAGGTGGAAGCCGCCCTTGGGCTTGAAGACGCCGCAGCCCATCACGCGGTCCGGGCCCAGCGGGAGGATGAAGGAGGTTTTCTCGTCCACGGCGCCCGTCACCGGGTTCACCACCTCGTAGTCCACCCAGTCGCCGCCACGCTGCGCCGCCGCGAAGAAGGCGCGCAGCACCAGGGCGCCGTCCAGGCCCCGCACGTCGTGCACGGTCTTGCCCACCATCGCGGGCGTGGAACCGAACACCTGGTAGACGCCCTGGCGGTCGAACACGAAGATGTACTGGTCGCGGTCGCGAAAGCCCCCGGCCGGGTCGTGGAAGCGAGCCGCCGCCGCGTCCAGCCCGATGCGCCCGGCCAGCTCCTGCGCGCGCAGGACCAGCGCGTGGGCCTCGTCGGCGGTGCCCCGGCGCAGCCGGATGGCTGCCACCGAGGCGCTGAGGTCGCTGGAGCGGTCCCGCAGCCCCATGGTGGAGTGCAGCGCCTGCTCGACCATGCTGCCGTTGCGCTGCGTGATCTGGTCGAGCTCCCGCACCGCCTGCGCCACCTCGGCAAGGGTCATGCTCTGCGCATCGCTGGCCGTGGCGATGGCGGCCAGGCCGCCGGCCACTTCGCGCACGCCCTCGACCATCGTGCGCAGGCACTCCTTGGCGCCGTCCGTGCGCGCCACGCCCGCGTCCACCTGGTGCCCGGCGTGCCCGATCAGGGCGCGGATCTCGCCCGCCGACGTGGCGCAGCGCTGCGCCAGCGTGCGCACCTCGCTGGCCACGACGGCGAACCCCCGCCCGCTCGCGCCCGCGCGCGCCGCCTCGACGGCGGCATTGAGCGCCAGGATGTTCGTCTGGAAGGCGATGCCGTCGATCACGCCGACGATCTCGCCCATGCGCCGCGATCCCTGCGCGATGTCGCCGATCGCCGCCACGGCGGCCTCCATGGCGCCCGCGCCCGCATCCGCCTGCGCACACACGCGGCGGGTGAGCGCATCCACCGCCTTGGCCCGCTGCGCCGTGGCCTGCACCGATTCGCTGAGCGCGCCGATGCTGGCGCTGGCCTGCTCCAGGCTGGCGGCCTGGGCCTCGGTGCGGTGCGCCAGGTCCTGCATGCCCGCCGTCAGGGAAACGCCCGCCTGGGCCACGTGCACGGCCTGGTTGCGCACCGTGCCCACCAGGCCCGAGAAGTTCTCGTTCATCGACTCCAGGTAGCGCCCGGCCTGCGCCAGCTCACCCTGGCCAGGCACCACCACGGCTTGGGACAGATCGCCCCGCGCGTTGTTGCGGGCGATGCGCACCAGTGCCCCGGCCTCCCGCAGCAGCTCGCGGGCGAACCCGGCGAACGCATACAGCAGCGCGCACCACAGCGCCGCGCCGGGCACCAGCCCCGGGTATGCGCCACCCCGGGCCGCCACGACGGCGGCTGGGCCCAGTGCCAGCATCAGGCCGGCCAGCAGGGCCAGCCGGGCGCGCAGGCCCAGGGGGCGCAGCAGCCGGGCCGCAGGGTAGAGGGCAAGGTCGAGGATTCGCATGGGGCGCGGTCCGTGGGGCGTGATCGAAGGCGCAAGACTAGTGGACGGCCCGCGCGTGCGGGGGCCCCGGCCCGGTGATGTTTTTTCAAGCGCGGGCGCAAGATTCCTCAGCGGGGAGTTTCCCCAATCCCCTCCGCGCCCCGCCGCCGGGCGGCAGGCCCGCTATACTGCGCCGATGCCTTCGCGCCTTGTCCCCGCCCGCCGTGCCGCCCCCGTGGCGGCCATGCCATGCGTGGACAAAGCCAAAAAACCCCAGCCCATCTGACCGGAGCTGCGGTTCCGTCCGGATGAGCGACGGAACCAACAGGCACGATCTCCCTCCCGTTTTCCCTTTCATCGAGCCCCGAGGCCCCGCGCGCACGCCGGCCGGTTCATTTCCCGGTCGCATGCCCTTGAAAGGACGAAAACCCATGACTGCACCCCAACCCTGCACCGGCTTCCGTGGCCTGTGGATTCCCCTCGTCACACCGTTCGACGGCGGCGGCGCCATCGACCACGCGGCGCTGCGCGCGCTGGTGCTGCGGCTGCAGGGCAGCGGCATCGCGGGCCTGGTGGTCTGCGGCTCCACGGGCGAGGCCCCGGCGCTCGACGCGGCCGAGCAGGACGCCGTGCTCGATACCGTGCTGGCCGCGGCGCCCGGCCTGCCCGTGGCCATGGGCCTGTCGGGCTACCACCTGGGCCACGTGCTGGAGCGCGTGCGCACGTGGAACGCGCGGCCCCTCGCGGGCCTGCTCGTGCCCGCGCCGCACTACATCCGCCCGTCGCAGGCGGGCCTGCTGCACTGGTTCCGCGCGATTGCCGATGCGAGCGCCCACCCGCTGATCGTCTACGACATTCCCTACCGCACGGGCGTCACGCTGGAGCTGGCCACGCTGCACGCGCTCGCGGAGCACCCGCGCATCCGCGCCATCAAGGACTGCGGCGGCGACGCGGCCAAGACCCAGGCGCTGATCGCCGACGGCCGGCTGCAGGTGCTCGCGGGCGAGGACGCGCAGATCCTCGCCACGCTCGCGCTGGGCGGCAGCGGCGCCATCGCTGCCAGCGCGCACTGGCAGCCCGCGCGCTTCGCCGAGCTCATGCGCTGCGTGGCGGCGGGCGACCTGCCACGCGCCCGCGCGCTGTGGCAGGCCCTGGTGCCGGTGGTCCAGGCCTGCTTTGCCGAGCCCAACCCCGCGCCCCTGAAGGCGCTGCTCGCGCAACGGGGAGAGATGGCGCCGGGCCTGCGCGCACCCATGGAGCGCGCGAGCGCCGGGCTCGCGCAGCGCATCGCGGCGCTCGCGGCCGCGCAGGAGGCTGCGCTCAGCCGCCTGTGACGGGCGGGAAGAAGGCCACCTCGGCGCCCTCGGCCAGGGGTGCCTCTTCCCCCACCATCACCTGGTCGAGCGCCATGCGCACGGCCTTGCCGCGCGCGAGGCTGGCCGCGTGGGCGCCGCCGCGTGCGATGAGTTCGTCGCGCAATGCGCCCAGCGTGGAGGCGGAGGTTTCGACCGCCTCGGAGCCTTGGCCGATGGCCTCGCGGATCGAGGCGAAGTAGCGCACCGTGACTTTCATGAAAGCAGCTCCGCAAAGGGGATGTAGCGCACCGTATCACCCTGGGCGATGACCTGGCCCGCCGGGTTGTCCACCACGCCGTCACCCCAGACGGTGGAGGTGAGCACGCCCGAGCTTTGGTTGGAAAACAGTTCCAGCCCGCCCGCGCCGTCCTGGCGTACGCGCAGGAATTCACGGCGTTTATCGGCTCTAGGCCAATCGAACCGGGCGGTGGAAGCTATTGATTTGGGAGCAACGTCGCGCACACCCTGCAGGCGCAGCACGAAGGGGCGCACGAGCAGCGCGAAGGTCATGAAGCTCGATACCGGGTTGCCCGGCAGGCCCATGAAGTGGGCCTCCTCGACGCGGCCGTAGGCGAAGGGCTTGCCCGGCTTCATGGCGACCTGCCACAAACCGAGCCGGCCCAGCGCCTGCACGGCGGGCTTGACGTGGTCTTCCTCGCCCACGCTCACGCCGCCGCTGGTCAGGATGAGGTCATGCCCGTGGCTCGCCTCGCGCAGCGTGGCCACGGTGGCCTCGCGCTGGTCGGGCACGATGCCGAAGTCGGTCACCTCGCAGCCCAGGCGCAGCAGCATGGCGCGCAGGAAGAAGCGGTTGCTGTTGTAGATGGCGCCGGGCTTCATCCGCTCGGGCGGCACCTCGCCGGGCATGGCGAGTTCGTCGCCCGTGGAGAACAGCGCCACGCGCGGGCGCCGCGCCACCTGCAATGCGGCCAGGCCGATGCTGGCGGCCAGGCCCAGCTCGGCAGGCCCGAGGCGCATGCCCGCGGTGAGCACGGTGGCGCCGCGCGCAATGTCCTCGCCCGCACGGCGCACCCACTGGCCCGGTGCGGGCACGGCGTTCACGCGCACGCGGCCGCCGTCCAGGGCCTCGCAGTCTTCCTGCATCACGATGGCATCGGCCCCCTCAGGCACGGGAGCACCGGTAAAGATGCGCGCGGCCGTGCCGGGCGCCAGCGGCCCGCCCGCCGCGCCCGCGGCGATGCGCTGGGACACGGGCAATTCCACGCCGGGCGCCGCGATGTCGGCGCGGCGCACGGCATAGCCGTCCATGGCGCTGTTGTCCTGCGGGGGCACGTGCAGGGGCGAGACGGCGTCCGCCAGCAGCACGCGGCCATCGGCATCGAACGTGGCCACGGTGTCGCTGCCGGGCAGGGGTTGCGCCTGCGCGAGCAGGTCGGCCAGCGCCTCGTCCAGGGGTTTCAGGGGGGGGCGGGGGTTCACGTTGCAGTCCTTTCGTCCACCCGCACAGCGTAGTCGAAGCGCGCCGCATGGGCGAGCAGCCATTCGGCCAGCAGCGCGGGAGCGTTCAGGTCGAGCACGGGCTGCCGCGCAGGCGCGGGCAGATGGCCCGGCACGTCGGTGGCCACGGCGGCGACGAAGGGGTCGTGCGGGTAGAGCACGGGCCGCGCCGCCTCGCCGGGCACGGGGGCGCGCCAGATTTCGATCTTGGGCAGGGGCGCGTCCTTGAAGCCTTCGACCAGCACCCAGTCGGCCCGCGCGTCCAGCCGGGCCAGCAGCGCGTGCACGTCGGGCTCGTGCGGCTGGGCGTATTCGTGCAGCAGCGCCAGGCGCGTGTCGGAGGCCAGCAGCACCTCGTGGGCACCGGCCTGGCGGTGGCGCCAGCTGTCCTTGCCGGGGTGGTCGATGTCGAAGCGGTGGTGCGCATGCTTGAGCACCGACACGCGTAGGCCCCGCTGGCGCAGCACGGGGATCAGGCGCTCGATCAGCGTGGTCTTGCCGCTGCCTGAGAAACCAGCAAACCCGGCCACCTTCATCAAGAACTCCTGATTCGATAGCTGCCAGCACCCGCCAGGCGGGCGCTGGAGGCCATTTTGACCATCAATCGCAATGTGCGGCGATGTAGGCCTTGACCTGCTCCACGCTGGCGGGCATGACCTGCACGCGCTTGGGCAGAGCCTCGATGCCGTCGAACTTGGCCGGGCGCTCGGGCGCGTGGCCCAGGGCTTCCTGGATGGTCTCGGCGAACTTGATGGGCAGGGCCGTCTCCAGCACGATCATGGGGATGCGGGCGTCCTGGTGGTGCTCGCGCGCCACCTTCACGCCGTCGGCCGTGTGGGTGTCAATGGTGACGCCGTGGCGCTGGTAGTTGTCGCGGATGGTGGCGAGGCGGTCGGCGTGCGTACTCTTGCCGCTCTCGAAGCCGTAGCGCGCCGCGGCCTGCTGGAACAGCGGGTCGGCGCTCAGATCGAAGCGGCCTTCCTTCGCCAGCGCGTCGCTGAACAGCGCTTTGGTACGTGCGGCATCGCGGCCCAGCAGGTCGAACACGAAGCGCTCGAAGTTGCTGGCCTTGCTGATGTCCATGCTGGGGCTCGACGTTTCGTGCGTGTCGGCGCTGCCGCGCACGCGGTACACACCGGTGCGGAAGAATTCGTCGAGCACGTCGTTCTCGTTGGTCGCCACTACCAGTTTGGCGATGGGCAGGCCCATCATGCGCGCCACGTGGCCCGCGCAGATGTTGCCGAAGTTGCCCGAGGGCACGGTGAAGCTGACCTGCTGGCCGTTGCTCTCGGTGGCCTGCACGTAGCCCGCGAAGTAGTAGACCACCTGGGCCAGCAGCCGCGCCCAGTTGATGGAGTTGACGGTGCCGATCTTGTACTTCGCCTTGAACGCGAGGTCGTTGGACACGGCCTTGACGATGTCCTGGCAGTCGTCGAACACGCCCTCGATGGCGAGGTTGTGGATGTTCGCGTCCTGCAGGCTGAACATCTGCGCCTGCTGGAAGGGGCTCATGCGGCCATGGGGCGAGGTCATGAACACGCGCACGCCCTTTTTGCCGCGCATGGCGTATTCGGCGGCGCTGCCGGTATCGCCGCTGGTGGCGCCCAGGATGTTCAGCGTTTCGCCGCGGCGGCCCAGTTCGTACTCGAACAGGTTGCCCAGCAGTTGCATGGCCATGTCCTTGAAGGCCAGCGTGGGGCCGTTGGACAGGGCTTCGAGCCACAGGCCATCCTCGAGGTGGCGCAGGGGCACGATCTCGCCGGTGCCGAAGATTTCGGCCGTGTACGTCTTTTCGCACAGGGCGCGCAGGTCGGCGGCGGGGATGTCGTCGATGTAGAGCGAGAGGATCTGGAACGCGAGCTCGGCGTAGCCCTGCTCGTGGTACGCGCGGCGCAGCTTCGTCAGCGCGGCGTCGTCGATCTGCGGGTAGCGCTCGGGCAGGTACAGGCCGCCGTCGGGCGCCAGGCCTTCGAGCAGGATGTCGCAGAACCGCTTGCGGCCGGGGTCGCCGCGCGTGGAGAGGTACAGCATCAGTTCAGTTCCTCCTTGCGGATGCGCGTGATGGGCGCCAGCACCGTGGGCAGGGCCTGCATCTGCGCCATGGCGTCGTTCATGGTGCCTTCGCGCGTGTCGTGGGTGAGGATGATGACGTCGGTCTGCGTGGAGCCTTCGCCGCCCACCTCGTCGGCCTCGCGCTGCAACACGGCGTCGATGCTGATGCCCGCGTTGGCCAGGATGCCCGTGACGGTGGCGAGCACGCCCGCCTGGTCGGCCACGCGCAGGCGCAGGTAGTAGCTGGTGACCACCTCGCTCATGGGCAGCACGGGCAGCGCGCCCATGGCGTCGGCCAGCGTGTGGGGCTGGAAGGCCAGGTGCGGCACGCGGTTCTCGGGGTCGGCGGTGTGCAGGCGGGCGATGTCCACCAGGTCGGCGATCACCGCGCTGGCCGTGGGCTCGGAGCCCGCGCCCTTGCCGTAGTACAGCGTGCTGCCCACGGCGTCGCCCTGCACCACCACGGCGTTCATCGCGCCTTCCACGTTGGCGATCAGGCGCTTGGCGGGAATCAGCGATGGGTGCACGCGCAGTTCCACGCCCTTGTCGACGCGCTTGGCGATGCCCAGCAGCTTGATGCGGTAGCCGAGCTGCTCGGCGTACTTGATGTCGGCCGACGACAGGCGCGTGATGCCTTCCACGTAGGCCTTGTCGAACTGCACCGGGATGCCGAAGGCGATGGCGCTCATGATCGTGGCCTTGTGCGCGGCGTCCACGCCCTCGATGTCGAAGGTCGGGTCGGCCTCGGCGTAGCCCAGGCGCTGGGCTTCCTTCAGCACCACGTCGAAGTCCAGTCCCTTGCTGCGCATCTCGGACAGGATGAAGTTCGTGGTGCCGTTGATGATGCCCGCCAGCCACTGGATGCGGTTGGCCGTGAGGCCCTCGCGCAGCGCCTTGATGATCGGGATGCCGCCCGCCACGGCGGCCTCGAACGCCACCATCACGCCCTTGGCCGATGCGGCGGCGAAGATCTCGGTGCCGTGCACGGCCAGCAGCGCCTTGTTGGCGGTGACCACGTGCTTGCCCGCGGCAATGGCTTCGAGCACCAGCGCCTTGGCCACGCCGTAGCCGCCGATGAGCTCGATCACGATGTCGATCTCGGGGTTGGCGATGACTTCGCGCGCATCGGCCACGACGCGGGCCTTGTCGCCCACCACCTCGCGGGCACGCTCGGTGTTCAGGTCGGCCACCATGGCGATCTCGATGCCGCGGCCCGCGCGGCGGCGGATTTCCTCCTGGTTGCGTTGCAGCACGTTGAAGACGCCACTGCCCACGGTGCCAATGCCCAGCAGGCCCACTTGGATCGGTTTCATAGATTTTTACCAGTCAAAAGTGCCTCTAGCGCTTATGGGGTGTGCGCTAGCAGCTATGGAAACAGGAGTATTTCAGGCCGCGCCGTGGCGCTTGCGGTATTGCGCCAGGAAGTCGGCCAGGCGGCGGATGGCTTCGCGCAGGTCGTCTTCATGCGGCAGGAACACGATGCGGAAGTGCTGGTGGTCGGGGTAGTTGAAGCCCGAGCCCTGCACCAGCATCACGCGCGTGGCGCGCAGCACCTCCATGAAGAACTGGCGGTCGTCGTCGATGGGGTACAGCGCCGGGTCCAGGCGCGGGAACATGTACAGCGCCGCCTGGGGCCTCACGCAGCTCACGCCCGGGATGGCGGTGATGAGCTCGTATGCCAGGTCGCGCTGGCGGCGCAGGCGCCCGCCTTCGCGCACCAGGTCGTTGATGCTCTGGTAGCCGCCCAGGGCGGTCTGGATGGCCCACTGGCCCGGCACGTTGGAGCCGAGCTTGAGGTTGGCCAGCATGTTCAGCCCCTCGATGTAGTCGCGCGCGTCGGCCTTGGGGCCGGAGACCACCATCCACCCCGCGCGGTAGCCGCACGAGCGGTAGGCCTTGGAGAGCGAGTTGAAGGTGAGCGTGAGCACGTCGGTGGACAGGCTCGCCATCGAGGTGAACTGCGCGTCGTCGTACAGCACCTTGTCGTACACCTCGTCCACCAGCAGCACCAGGCCGTGCTCGCGCGCGATCTGCACGATGCCCTTGAGCAGCTCGGTGGAGTACAGCGCGCCCGTGGGGTTGTTGGGGTTGATGACCACGATGCCGCGCGTGCGCGGGCCTATTTTTGCACGCATGTCGGCGAGGTCGGGCATCCAGCCGTTGTCCTCGCGGCACTCGTAGTGCACGGGCTTGCCGCCCGAGAGGCTGGTGGCCGCCGTCCACAGCGGGTAGTCGGGCGAGGGCACGAGCAGTTCGTCGCCCTCGTCGAGCAGCGCGTTGGTCGCCATGCCGATCAGCTCGCTCGCGCCGTTGCCCAGGTAGATGTCGTCCAGCGTCACGCCCGCAATGCCGAGCTGCTGGGTGTAGTGCATCACCGCCTTGCGCGCCGCGAAGATGCCCTTGCTGTCCGAATAGCCGGCCGAGTTGGGCAGGTTGCGGATCATGTCCTGCTGCACTTCCTCGGGCGCGTCGAAGCCGAACGGGGCCATGTTGCCGATGTTCAGCTTGATGATCTTCTGACCCTCGTCCTCCATCTGCTTGGCCGCGTCCACGATCGGTCCACGGACGTCGTACAGAACGTTGGCGAGCTTGGCGGATTTGCGAAGGGGTTTCATGGCAGCGGAATATGTTTGTTGCGGTGCGGCGAAACCTATAATTTGACCACAGTTCACCGCGCCCGGCCGAGGGGCAACACAGGGGCACACGCCATGAAATTCCAGCCCGACCGCAGCGACGCGCAAACCATCACCGCCTACGGCCCCGGCTGGATCGGCATCGAGAACGAGAAGATCACCGCCAGCGTGATCCTCGGCGCAGGGGGCCTGCGCATCGACTGGCACTGCGCGCGCTTCGAGGACCTCACGCCCGCGCACTTCGCCCAGCTGGCCGGGCTGGAGACCGAGCTCGTCATCTTCGGCAGCGGCACGCGCAACCGCTTCCCGCCGCCCGCGTGGCTCGCGCCGCTCATGGCCAAGCGCATCGGCCTCGAAACCATGGACACCCAGGCCGCCTGCCGCACCTACAACATCCTGGCCACCGAAGGGCGCAACGTGGCCGTGGCCCTGCTGCTGGAACCGCCTTCGGCTTGATCCACCTCGTTTCGGGGTAAAATCGCAGGTTGCGGTCGGGGGCCTTACAAGAGCAATAACACACCCGCTCCCCCGGCTTTTCAACGGCTAATTCCTGCAGAGATTGAGGCGCTATGGCGATCGTTGTCAACAAACCCCTTCCCGAATTTGAAGCCAACGCGACCGGTGGAATCAAGGTCTCCAACACCTCCCATCTGGGCCAGATCCTGGTTCTGTACTTCTACCCCAAGGACAACACGCCCGGCTGCACGACCGAGGCCATGCAGTTCCGCGACAAGTACAAGGACTTCGTGAAGGCCGGCGCCACGGTGTTCGGCGTGTCGCGCGACAACATGAAGTCGCACGACGACTTCAAGGAAAAGCTGGAACTGCCCTTCGAGCTGATCGCCGACACCGAAGAGAAGATGTGCCACATGTTCGGCGTGGTCAAGAACAAGATCATGTACGGCAAGAAGGTCAAGGGCATCGAGCGCAGCACCTTCCTCGTCGGCCCCGACGGCGTGCTGCAGCAGGAGTGGCGCGGCCTCAAGGTGCCGGGCCACGTGGACGAAGTGCTCAAGGCCGTCAAGTCGCTCAAGGCGCTCAAGAAGGCCGCCTGAAGCACCGTCTTGTTTGGACTGCATAATGGGGCGGATGCCTGCAGCAGAACGCACCGACTCCGTCCCCTCCCCCCAAGCCGCCCGGTTCGCCCGGCGGCTTTTTGCTTTCTAGAGAATCCACGCAATGCCCCTGCCACCCGCACCCGCCAAGCGCGCCGCGCTGCTGGCGCCCGAGAACTACAACGCCAAGGCGGCCCCCGCCGCCGCGCCCACACCAGCACCAACGGCTGAAGCCCCGGCCGCCAAGGCGCCGCGCAAGACCACCGCACGCAAGACCACCGAGGCGCCCCGGGTTCAGGCGCCAGCGGCTCCCCAGCGCACTGCCACGGCCCCCGCCGCCACAGCTACAGCCGCGGCACCGGCCTCCGCGCCCCGCAAGGCCCGCGGCACCGGCCCCGCCAAGCTCTTCGTGCTCGACACCAACGTGCTGCTGCACGACCCCACGAGCCTGTTCCGCTTCGAAGAGCACGACATCTTCCTGCCCATGATCGTGCTGGAGGAACTGGACGGCCACAAGAAGGGCATGACCGAAGTGGCCCGCAACGGCCGCCAGGTGAGCCGCACGCTCGACGCCCTCGCGGCCACGCAGGGCGCGGACATCAGCCGGGGCATCCGCCTCGACGCCACGGGCCAGCGCGCCGCGGGCGGCCACCTGTTCTTCCAGACCGCGCCGCTGCACTACACCCTGCCCAGCAGCCTGCCCCAGGGCAAGGCGGACAACCAGATCCTCGGGGTGGTGGAAGCGCTGCGCGCGCAGATGGCAAAAGAGTCCGTGCCGCGCGAAGTGGTGCTGGTGTCCAAGGACATCAACATGCGCGTCAAGGCACGCGCGCTGGGCCTGCCCGCCGAGGACTACCAGAACGACAAGGCGCTCGAAGACGGCGACCTGCTGTACTCCGGCGTGCTCGCGCTGCCGCCCGACTTCTGGAGCAAGGCAGGCAAGAACGTGGAGAGCTGGCAAAGCGGCGCCCACACCTACTACCGCATCGGCGGCCCGGTGGTGGCGAGCCTCATGATCAACCAGTTCGTCTACTTCGAGGCCCCCGGCGAGCCCAGCCTGTTCGCGCGCGTGACCGAGATCCGCGACAAGACCGCCGTGCTCGAGACCCTCAAGGACTACGGCCACGCCAAGAACGCCGTGTGGGGCGTGACCACGCGCAACCGCGAGCAGAACTTCGCGATGAACCTGCTCATGGACCCGGAGGTGGACTTCGTCACCCTCACCGGCACGGCCGGCACGGGCAAGACGCTGATGGCGCTGGCCGCGGGCCTCACCCAGGTGCTGGACGAGCGCCGCTACACCGAGATCATCATGACCCGCGCCACCGTGAGCGTGGGCGAGGACATCGGCTTCCTGCCCGGCACCGAGGAGGAGAAGATGGGCCCCTGGATGGGCGCGCTCGACGACAACCTGGAGTTCCTCGCCAAGGGCGACGGCGGCAACGCGGGCGAATGGGGCCGCGCGGCCACCAACGAGCTGATCAGGAGCCGCATCAAGATCAAGAGCATGAACTTCATGCGCGGGCGCACCTTCCTGAACAAGTACGTGATCATCGACGAGGCGCAGAACCTCACGCCCAAGCAGATGAAGACCCTCATCACGCGCGCGGGCCCCGGCACCAAGATCATCTGCATGGGCAACCTCGCGCAGATCGACACGCCCTACCTCACCGAGGGCTCCTCGGGCCTGACCTACGCGGTGGACCGCTTCAAGGGCTGGCCGCACAGCGGCCACATCACGCTGGCGCGCGGCGAACGCTCGCGGCTGGCGGACTTCGCCAGCGAAGTCTTGTAGCCGCTTTACCCGCTGTTACACCGCAGCTGCGGAACTCCCTCGCGCCGAAGGCACCCATTCACGGGTGCTTTTCATCGCGAGGACCCGGAGTTTTGAGCGTTCATCGGTTTGCCTACAACCCCGCATTGGATGGCCTGCGCGCCGTGGCCATCGTGCTGGTGCTCTTGTCGCACGCACACGCGCCCCTGTTCAGCGGCGCCTTCTTCGGTGTGGACCTGTTCTTCGTGCTCAGCGGCTACCTCATCACCTCGCTGCTGCTGCGCGAAGTGGCGGACACGGGCCGCATCGACTACTGGGATTTCTACCGCCGGCGCTTTTTCCGCCTGATGCCCGCACTGCTGCTGTTCCTCGCGGCGTACTGCCTGGCAGCGCCGCGCATCTGGCCGGAACTGGCAGACGTGTACAGCGACGCCATCGTCTCGGCCCTGTACCTGGCGGACTATGGCATCGCCTTCTTCGACAGCCCGGGCACGCTGCTGCATATGTGGTCGCTCGCGGTGGAAGAGCATTTCTACCTGCTGTGGCCGCCGCTGCTCATGGGGATCATCCGCCGCGCGCCCAAGGGCACCGTGTGGCGCACCCTGCTACTGCTGTTCCTCATGGGCTGGGCCTGGCGCGTGCTGTGGGTGGCACAGGGGCAGGCGTTCTATGAAGTGTTCTTCCGCTTCGACACGCGCACTACGGGCCTGCTGCTGGGCAGCATGCTGGCCGCGCTGATCGTCGAGCGGCCCGACCTGTTCGCGCGCCTGCGCGGCCAACTGCCGCGCTGGATGTGGCTGGTGCTCGCCGTGCCGCTGCTCATGGCGCTCGAATGGGACGACATGAACGCCATGGTCTGGGGCCTGACGGTGGTGGAGCTGGCCACCGTGGCCATCCTCGTCGCCGTGCACCGGCCGCAGGACGCGCGCCTGCGCCTCGTGGGCGAGATGCTCAGCGCCCCGCTGCTCGTGCGCCTGGGCCAGCTCTCCTACGGCATCTACCTGTGGCACTACCCCGTGGTGCGCTACCTGCGGGCCGAGTATTCGTGGCCCGTGACGGTGGTGGCGGGCCTGGCCATCTCCGCGGCGCTCGCGGCGGTTTCGCTCTACACGGTGGAGCGCTGGGCACTGCTGTGGCGCGACCGGCGACCGGCGCGGGGGCTGCGCCCCGGCCATGCCTGACCTCAGAAATCGTCGCCGCCCATCGCGAGGTTCTCGAAGCGCGTCTGGTTCTTCTGGAAGAACAGCTTCACCGTGCCCGTGGGGCCGTTACGCTGCTTGCCGATGATGACCTCGGCGATGTTGGGCTCGTTCGAGTCCTTGTTGTAGTAGTCGTCGCGGTAGATGAACATGATGATGTCCGCATCCTGCTCGATGGCGCCCGACTCGCGCAGGTCGCTCATCATCGGGCGCTTGTCGGTGCGCTGCTCCACCGAGCGGTTGAGCTGCGAGAGCGCGATCACCGGGCACTGCAACTCCTTGGCGAGCATCTTGAGGCCGCGTGAGATCTCGCCCAGCTCGGTGGCGCGGTTGTCCGAGCCACTGGAGCCCGAGCCGCTCATGAGCTGCAGGTAGTCCACCACGATCAGGCCCAGCTTGCCGCACTGGCGCGCCAGGCGGCGGGCGTTGGCGCGCAGCTCGGTAGGGGTCAGCCCTGGCGTCTCGTCGATGTGCAGGCTGACGGTGCGCAGCCGCTCGATGGCCTCGGTCAGGCGCGGCCATTCCTCGTCGGAGAGCCTGCCGGTGCGCAGGTTGCCCTGGTTCACGCGGCCGATCGAGCCGACGATACGCACCGCGAGCTGCGCTGCGCCCATTTCCATCGAGAAGATGGCCACGGGCAGCCCTTCGTTGAGCGCCACGTGCTCGGCGATGTTCACGGCGAACGAAGTCTTGCCCATGGAGGGGCGCGCCGCGAGCACGATGAGATCGCCCGCCTGCAGGCCGCTGGTCATGCGGTCCAGGTCCATGAAGCCGGTGGGCACGCCAGTCACGTCCACGGGGTTGTCGGCCATCTCCTGCACGCGGTCGAGCAGGTCGATCACCAGGGTGTCGAGCGACTGAAAGCCCTGCTTGGTGCGCGAGCCCTCTTCGCCGATGGCGAAGATCTTGGCCTCGGCCTCGTCGAGGATGCGCTCGACCGTGCGCCCCTGGGGGTTGAAGGCGTTGGTGGAGATTTCGTCGCTGGCCGTGACCAGCTTGCGCAGGATGGCGCGCTCGCGCACGATCTCCGCGTAGCGGCGGATGTTCGTGGCGCTGGGCACGTACTGCGCGAGCTGGTTCAGGTACAGCAGCCCGCCCACCTCTTCCGCCTTGCCCAGGCTTTGCAGTTGCTCGTAGACGGTGATCACATCGGCGGGCTTGCTGGCGTTCACCAGCGCGCCGATGGCCGCGTAGATCAGCTTGTGCTCATGGCGGTAGAAGTCGCTGTCGGTGAGCAGGTCGCCCACGCGGTCCCAGGCGTTGTTGTCGAGCAGCAGGCCGCCGAGCACGCTGGACTCGGACTCCATCGAATGCGGCGGCACGCGCAGTTGGGCCACTTCGCGGTCCGGCGGCGCGGGGGCGAAGTCATCGTCGAGCGGGGGCATCACGGCAGACATCGGCGGATCTCCTGGAAACACTGTGGACAAGCCGTGGACAGGCGGTGGATGCGCGGTGCACAAAGCTGCGCACCAGAAACGCAAAGGCCGCCCCAAGGGCGGCCCATGCGCGAAGGGCGGTTCAGCCGGTCAGGCCGTTTCGCCGTAGACCGACACGTTCACGTCCACCACCACGTCGGTGTGCAGCGCCACGGCGATGGTGCTGTCGCTCACGGTCTTGATGGGGCCGCTGGGCAGGCGCACTTGCGACTTCACGACCTTATAGCCGAGCTTGTTCAGCTCTTCGGCGATGTCGTGGTTGGTCACGGAGCCGAACAGGCGGCCGTCCACGCCGGCCTTCTGGGTCAGCTTGATGGTGGCACCTGCCAGCTTTTCGCCCTGGGCTTGTGCGGCGGCCAACTTCTCGGCGGCAGCCTTTTCGAGTTCGGCGCGCTTGGCTTCGAATTCGGCCTTGGCGGCTTCGGTGGCGCGGCGGGCGCGGCCCGAGGGGATCAGGAAATTGCGGGCGTAGCCATCCTTGACCTTGACGATTTCACCCAGGTTGCCGAGGTTCACGACCTTGTCGAGCAGAATGATTTGCATGGTTCTGGCTCCTTAGATCTTGTGCTGGTCGCTGTAGGGCACCAGGGCCAGGAAGCGCGCGCGCTTGATGGCGGTGTTCAGCTGACGCTGGTAGATCGCGCGCGTGCCGGTCAGGCGTGCGGGGATGATCTTGCCGTTTTCGGCGATGAAGTCGCGCAGCGTATCGACATCCTTGTAGTCGATCTCTTCGACGCCGGCGACGGTGAAGCGGCAGAAGCGCTTGCGCTTGAACAGCAGCGACTGGGTGTTGCGCTTCGGACGCTTGTCCTTGTTGAATTTCTTGAACGTGGCCATTTGCGAGCCTCTTGAAAATTAATCTTGTTGAATATCCTGGATGTGGAACACCACCGATTTGCCGCCCCGCGCCGTGGCCAAAAAGCCCTGGAAGCGAAAGCAGCTCCCGAGGTTCTGGCGTGCCAGCCGCTCAGCCAGGGCGCCGAAAGCCAGCGCCTTGACGGCCAGCTTGACGTCCCGCGCCTGCCCCGCGTCCATCTGGCGCGACCCGTGTTCGAGCCGCAGATCCAGCGCGGGCAACCCGGCGGGGGTGTAGCGCAGAGGCTGGGCCTCGGCGATACAGGCGGTCAAGGCAACGTGGTTGTCCACACTCCCAGGGAGCTATCAGGCGGCGGCCTGTTCGGCCTGGTTGGCCTTGCGGGCCTCTTCGCGCTCGACGGTCTTCATCATCGAAGACGGGCCGGTCTCGGCCTTCTTCTTCTGCACGGTGAGGTGGCGCAGCACAGCGTCGTTGAACTTGAAGGCGTGCTCCAGCTCGGCCATCACAGCCTGATCGGCCTCGATGTTCAGGCACAGGTAGTGGGCCTTGGCGAGCTTGTTGATCAGGTACGCCAGCTGGCGGCGGCCCCAGTCTTCCACGCGGTGGATCTTGCCGCCGCCCTGGGTGATCATGCCTTTGTAGCGCTCCAGCATGGCCGGAACCTGCTCGCTCTGATCCGGGTGGATCAACAAAATGATTTCGTAGTGACGCATGCACACTCCTTCTGGTTGAAGCCACCCGCTGCGTCGAGAAGCGGTGTAGCAAGGCAAAGCCAGAGATTATAGCCCTGGTTGCCAGCCTTGTACACTCTCGGGCTGCTCCAGCGCAGCTTCGCCCGGCAAAGCCGCAGGTTTTCCCGGGGTTGCCTTGAAAATGGCGCTGGATCGCCCCAGATACCGCGCGTACAGGTTTTTCACACATTCAACCCATAGCCATGTCCGACCAGAATCCCCAAGCCATGCCCCCATCGCCCGAAGAAATCGAAGCCGCCATGGCGGCCAATGCCTCGGATGAAATGGCCCGCCTGCAGGGCGAGCTGGCCGAGCTGAAGGCCAAGAGCGCCGACCTGGCCGACCAGTTCCTGCGCGCCAAGGCCGAGGCCGAGAACGCCCGCCGCCGTGCCGAGGAGGAAGTGGCCAAGGCCCGCAAGTTCGGCATCGAGAGCTTCGCCGAGAGCCTGCTGCCCGTGTGCGACAGCCTGGACGCGGCCCTGGCCATCAAGGAAGCCACGCCCGAGCAGTTGCGCGAGGGCGCCGACGCCACGCTGCGCCAGCTCACCTCGGCGCTGGAGCGCAACAAGGTGCTGCCCATCAACCCTGCCGTAGGCACGAAGTTCGACCCGCACCAGCACCAGGCCATCAGCATGGTGCCCGCCCAGCAGGAAGCCAACACGGTGGTCGCCGTGCTCCAGAAGGGCTACGTGATCGCCGACCGCGTGCTGCGCCCGGCGCTCGTCACCGTGGCGGCGCCGCAGTAAGAACAAACCAAGTGCCCGCCCTTGAAACCGGGCAAGTTATCCACAAGTTACCCCACATCCAATTTTCAAAAATCGCGGAGAAACACCATGGGAAAAATCATCGGCATCGACCTGGGCACCACGAATAGCTGCGTGGCCATCATGGAAGGCAACACCACGCGCGTGATCGAGAACAGCGAAGGCGCACGCACCACGCCTTCGATCATCGCGTACCAGGAGGATGGCGAAATCCTCGTCGGCGCATCGGCCAAGCGCCAGGCCGTCACCAACCCCAAGAACACCATCTACGCCGCCAAGCGCCTGATCGGCCGCAAGTTCGACGAGAAGGAAGTGCAGAAGGACATCGACCTGATGCCCTACTCCATCGTCAAGGCCGACAACGGCGACGCCTGGGTGGAGGTGCGCGGCAACAAGCTGGCCCCGCCGCAGATCAGCGCCGAAGTGCTGCGCAAGATGAAGAAGACCGCCGAGGACTACCTGGGCGAACCCGTAACCGAGGCCGTGATCACCGTGCCCGCGTACTTCAACGACGCCCAGCGCCAGGCCACCAAGGACGCCGGCCGCATCGCGGGCCTGGACGTCAAGCGCATCATCAACGAGCCCACGGCCGCGGCACTGGCCTTCGGCCTCGACAAGCAGGAAAAGGGCGACCGCAAGATCGCCGTGTACGACCTGGGCGGCGGCACGTTCGACGTGTCCATCATCGAGATCGCCGACGTGGACGGCGAGAAGCAGTTCGAGGTGCTCTCGACCAACGGCGATACGTTCCTCGGAGGCGAGGACTTCGACCAGCGCATCATCGACTACATCATCGGCGAGTTCAAGAAGGAACAGGGCGTCGATCTGAGCAAAGACGTGCTCGCGCTGCAGCGCCTGAAGGAAGCCGCCGAGAAGGCCAAGATCGAGCTGTCCAACAGCGCCGCCACCGACATCAACCTGCCCTACATCACGGCCGATGCCTCGGGCCCCAAGCACCTGAACATCAAGCTCACGCGCGCCAAGCTCGAAAGCCTGGTGGAAGAGCTGATCGAGCGCACCATCGCCCCCTGCCGCACGGCCATCAAGGACGCGGGCGTGAGCGTGGGCGACATCCATGACGTGATCCTGGTCGGCGGCATGAGCCGCATGCCCAAGGTGCAGGAAAAGGTGAAGGAGTTCTTCGGCAAGGAGCCGCGCAAGGACGTGAACCCCGACGAAGCCGTGGCCGTGGGCGCCGCCATCCAGGGCCAGGTGCTCTCGGGCGACCGCAAGGACGTGCTGCTGCTGGACGTGACGCCACTCTCCCTGGGCATCGAGACCCTGGGCGGCGTGATGACCAAGATGATCGCCAAGAACACGACCATCCCGACCAAGTTCGCGCAGACCTTCTCCACGGCCGACGACAACCAGCCCGCCGTGACTATCAAGGTCTTCCAGGGCGAGCGCGAGATGGCCTCGGGCAACAAGCTGCTGGGCGAGTTCAACCTCGAAGGCATCCCGCCCGCCGCGCGCGGCATTCCGCAGATCGAGGTGAGCTTCGACATCGACGCCAACGGCATCCTGCACGTGGGCGCGAAGGACAAGGGCACGGGCAAGGAGAACAAGATCACCATCAAGGCGAACTCGGGCCTGTCGGAAGACGAGATCCAGCGCATGGTGAAGGACGCCGAGCTCAACGCCGCCGACGACAAGAAGAAGCTCGAGCTGATCCAGGCCCGCAACCAGGGCGAAGCCGCCGTGCACAGCGTGAACAAGAGCCTGGCCGAGCATGGCGACAAGCTCGACGCCGGTGAGAAGACCGCCATCGAGGACGCCGTGAAGGCGCTTGAGGAAGCGCTCAAGGGCGAGGACAAGGCCGCCATCGACGACAAGACCACTGCGCTGATGGCCGCAAGCCAGAAGCTGGGCGAGAAGATGTACGCCGCCGAGCAGGCCGCGCAAGCCGCCGCGGCGGGCGCCACCGAAGGAGCCGCATCCGCGGGTGCATCGGCCGAGGCGAAGCCCGCCGACGACAACGTGGTCGATGCCGAAGTCAAGGAAGTGAAGAAGGGCTGAACGCCGCCGCGCCCGGTGGGCCAGCCGGACAGGGTTCCGGCTGGCCCTTTCGCCGTTCACGGCCAGGCGCGCAAGAACACCAGAACCAGGACGACACCATGGGCAAGGGACGGCTGGAAGCCTTCAGCGATGGCGTGATCGCCATCATCATCACCATCATGGTGCTGGAGATGCACGCGCCCCACGGCGCGCAATGGAGCGACGTGGCCAAGCTCTGGCCGGTGTTCCTGAGCTACGTGCTCAGCTTCGTCCACGTGGGCGTGTACTGGAACAACCACCACCACATGCTCCATGCGGTGAAACAGGTCAACGGCAGTGTGCTGTGGGCCAACCTGCACCTGCTGTTCTGGCTGTCGCTCATGCCCTTCACCACCGGCTGGATGGGCGAGAACCACTTCGCCCCCGTGCCCGTGGCGCTGTATGCCTTCGACCTGCTGATGTGCGCGGTGGCCTACCTGCTCCTGCAGCGCCGCATCATCTGCCTGCACGGCACCGATTCGCTGCTGGCCGGAGCCGTCGGCCATGACCTGAAGGGCAAGATTTCGCTGGCCAGCTACGCGCTGGCCATCCCCCTGGCGCTGTTCGGCAGTTCGCCCGCCGCGGGCGCCCTGCTGTTCGCCGTGGGCTGCCTGTGGCTCATCCCGGACCGGCGCATCGAGTCCCGCCTGCCCCACGATTAATTCCCATCCTCCACCATGCCTACCAAGCGCGACTATTACGAAATCCTGGGCGTCCCCAAGAACGCCTCGGACGACGACATCAAGAAGGCCTACCGCAAGCTGGCGATGAAGTACCACCCTGACCGCAACCAGGGGGACGCCGCCAAGAACGCCGAGGAGAAATTCAAGGAGGCCAAGGAGGCCTACGAAATGCTCTCCGACAACGGCAAGCGTGCCGCCTACGACCAGTACGGCCACGCGGGCGTGGACCCGAACATGCGCGGCCCGGGCGGCCCGGGGGCCGAGGGCTTCGGCGGCTTTGCCGAGGCGTTCGGCGACATCTTCGGCGACATGTTCGGCGGCGCCCGCGGCGGGCGCGGCGGCGGGCGCCAGGTCTACCGCGGCAACGACCTGAGCTACGCCATGGAGATCACGCTCGAGGAGGCCGCGCGCGGCAAGGACGCGCAGATCCGCATCCCGAGCTGGGACACCTGCGACACCTGCCACGGCAGCGGCGCCAAGCCCGGCACCAGCGCCAAGACCTGCGGCACCTGCGGCGGCGCGGGCAGCGTGCAGATGCGCCAGGGCTTCTTCAGCGTGCAGCAGACCTGCCCGCACTGCCGCGGCACGGGCAAGATCATCCCCGAGCCCTGCACGGCCTGCCACGGCCAGGGCAAGGTCAAGCGCCAGAAGACGCTGGAGGTGAAGATCCCCGCGGGCATCGACGACGGCATGCGCATCCGCAGCACCGGCAACGGCGAGCCCGGCACCAACGGCGGCCCGCCCGGCGACCTGTACATCGAGATCCGCACCAAGAAGCACGACATCTTCGAGCGCGACGGCGACGACCTGCACTGCCAGGTGCCCGTGAGCTTCATCACCGCCGCGCTGGGCGGCGAGATCGAGGTGCCCACGCTGCAGGGCAAGGCCGCCATCGACATCCCCGAGGGCACGCAGGCGGGCAAGCAGTTCCGCCTGCGCGGCAAGGGCATCAAGGGCGTGCGCGCGAGCTACCCGGGCGACCTGTACTGCCACATCGTGGTGGAAACGCCCGTCAAGCTCACCGAGCACCAGCGCAAGCTGCTGCGCGAGCTGGACGAGTCGCTGAAGAAGGGCGGCGCCAAGCACTCGCCCTCCACCGAAAGCTGGACGGACCGGCTCAAGAGCTTCTTCAGCTAAGCCCCGCCCCCTCACCAACCGCCTGCGGCCCGCGCCCAGGCGGTTTTTTCGGGCCCTTACCGGCCCACCACGCCCTGCGCCTGCGGCCATTCGTGCCGAGCGGCGCGGTAAAAGCCCAGGATGCGCTGCACGTACGCCCGCGTCTCGGCATAGGGCGGCACGCCGCCGTACTGCTCCACCGCCTTCTCGCCCGCGTTGTAGGCCGCCGAGGTCAGCGCCACGTCGCCGTCGTAGCGCTCCAGCAGCCAGCGCAGGTAGGCCAGCCCGCCGCGCGCGTTCTGCTCGGGGCTCCACACGTCGCGCACGCCGAAGCGCTCGGCCGTCTCCGGGATCAGTTGCATCAACCCCTGCGCATTGCGCGGCGACAGCGCCTGCGCGTCGAAGTTCGATTCCGAGCGCACGATGGCCAGCGCCAGGCGCGGATCGACCGCGTAGCGCGGCGCCAGGCGCTCCACCAGTTGGGCCAGGCGCCGCTTCTCGCCCGGCAGGCCGCTCACGTAGCGCTCCACCACCGGGTAGGGCACCACCTCCCGCGCCGAATCCTTGAGGTCGAGCACGGGCGCCTCGCCCGTCACCAGGCAGTCCGGCAGCGCCTCGCCGGGCGGGCGCCCCGCCAGCAGCCCGCGCGCCTTCTCGTGCCCGCGCTGGGCCGCCAGCGCCAGCAGCGCGGTGGCCATGGCGGGCTCGGGCGCCGCATCACGCCCGAGCAGCAGCAGGCGCCCCAGCCGGTACTGCGCCTCCACGCTGCCGAACCGCGCCGCGGCGCAGTAGCGCTGTGCCGCCCGCTGGGGCTGGCGGCGCTGCTCGGCGTCGTAGCCCTCCTCGATCCAGCGCGACAGCGCGGGCGGCTCGTCCACCCACTCGGGCGGCCCGTCGGGCGCCTGCGCAACAGCCCCCCGGGCCCCGGCGAGCAAGGCCATGCAGGCGAACTGGCGGCACGCCAGCGAGAGGGCCGTGCGGTTCATGGAACGGGCCACTGTAGTACGCGGCCCGCCCGGGGTCCAGAAGCCCTGTGGGCCACCCCTCCTTGGAAAGGGAAGGGAGCCAGAACGCTCTCTATTTAATAGCTGCTTGCGCGCGTCCACGATGGGCTGGAGGCACTTTTCCCTCTGATTTCACGGGCACCCCCATCTCCAAAGGCTCCGCCAACAGGCATTCCATCCATCGCATTTCACGATGGATAAGCCGGGCAATTCGCCTGAAAATGGAGAATCACTTCTCCAAACGAGAAGCCAAAGCCCCACCGATGAAAAGCTCCGAGCGCAGTTTCGCGCGCCGTATCGACCTCACTTCGCTGCAACTGTTCGTGGCCGTCTGCGAGCTGGGCAGCATCGGCCGTGCGGCGGAGCGGGAGTTCATCGCGGCCTCGGCCGTGAGCAAGCGGCTGTCCGACCTGGAGGCCGCGGTGGACACCGCCCTGCTCTACCGCCACAGCCGGGGCGTGACGCTGACCCCCGCGGGCGAGAGCCTGCTGCACCATGCGCGCACCGTGCTGTTCGGCCTGGAGCGCATGCAGGGCGAACTCTCCGAATACGCCGACGGCGTGCGCGGCCACGTGCGCATGCACGCGAACATCTCGGCCATCGTGCAGTTCCTGCCCGAAGACCTGGGCGCCTTCGCCCGCGCGCACAGCCAGATCAAGATCGACCTGCAGGAGCACCTCTCGCCCGACGTGCTGGGCGCCGTGCGCGAGGGCGCGGCGGACCTGGGCATCTGCAGCGTGCCCGCGACGGTGGAAGGCGAACTGCAAAGCCGCCCCTACCGCAGCGACCATTTGGTGCTGGTTGTGCCGCAAACGCACGCCCTGAGCGCGCGGGCAGCTATCCATTTTGAAGAAGTCCTGCAGTACGACATCGTCGGCCTGCACGCGGGCAGCAGCATCAGCCTGGCCATGCGCCAGGCGGCCGCGCAGGCCGGGCTGCCGCTGCGCCAGCGCATCCAGGTGACGAGCCTGGACGCCATGTGCCGCATGATCGACAACGGCCTGGGCGTGGGCCTGCTGCCCGACCGCGCGTTCGCGCTGATGCGCGGCGTAGGCCAGCTGGCCGCCGTGCCGCTCGACGAGCCCTGGGCGCGGCGCGAGCTGCGCCTGGTGGCGCGCGACTTCGACGCGCTACCCGTCACGGCGCGGCTGCTGGTGGAACATCTGCTGGCCGCGCCTGATCCTAGAATTCTCCCCCTCCCCTGAACCCACGAAACGAGACCGCCATGGGACGCACCCTGTACGACAAAATCTTCGACGAGCACGTCGTCCACACCGAGGAGGACGGCACGGCCGTGCTCTACATCGACCGCCACCTGGTGCACGAGGTGACCAGCCCGCAGG
>Ga0222423_1000458_pt1 | contig 28449 bp, 22 predicted proteins | sample 3A0metagenome_FD_182472 | JGI IMG/M metagenome (GOLD analysis project Ga0222423, IMG submission 182472) | Enriched microbial communities from leaf-cutter ant dump, University of Wisconsin, Madison, United States - 3A0 (version 2) | ecosystem: Environmental > Terrestrial > Nest > Insects nest >...
AAACCCGAGAAAACGTGTGAGAACTGAGAGAAACATGAGAATTGCAAGATGATCAAACCACTCACGGACCTGCTAGAACACAAAAACCTAGAACGACACGCCGAACAATTTTTATAGAAATACGAGGTAATTTTGCGTGAGGGCGCACCCGCCCGGCACACAGCTCGAACAGGCCACGAGCCCGCGCACCAACCGCGACGTGGAAATCGCGGCTACCCATGATTTTGGCAAGACTAAAAAAGGGCAAATGACCAGCGACGTTGCTGGTCTGGTTAGGCGTTTACTGGATGAAGGGCGCGCCAAAGTTGCCACGTAAAAAGGAAGCCTTAAACAGCGCCCGAGCTTAGGCCCGGAACAGTTCCTGACCGATAAACGCGCCGACAGTCCACGAGGTAATGCCCGCGGGAACAGCCCAGATACCCGAGCCGGTATGCCTGATGTACTCGGAGAGTAGATCATTCTTGGCCATAGCGTTCTGCATGGGCACATACTGACGCCACGGGTCACGCACGTAGGCGATGAAGAACAACCCAGCATCGAGCCGGCCCAGGTCATCGGAGCCATCGGTGTAGTTGTAGCCGCGGCGCAGCAGGCGCGCACCCGCATTATTGCTGGGATGTGCCATCGCCACGTGGGAGGACACGTCAATCAGCGGCTTGCCTTCGCGGCCAGCCAACGTGAAGTCCGGCTCGGTAAACTCGTCCCCGCCAGACAGCGGCGCGCCCGTTTGTTTGGTGCGTCCAATGACGTTTTCCTGCTCGCGCATCGCGGAGCGATCCCACGTCTCAATGGTCATGCGAATGCGCCGGGCAATGAGGTAAGAGCCACCAGCGAGCCACCCATCATTGGCGCCCGTGTCAGTTCCGCTCACCCACACATGCTCGTTGAGTGCAGCCGCGTCATCGGCCAAAATGTTGGCGGTGCCGTCCTTGAAACCAAAGAGATTGCGCGGAGTCTTAGCGTCTCTCGTAGTCATCGAGGTCTTACCGTAACCAAGTTGGCTCCAGCGTACCGTGGCCTTGCCAAAGGCGATGCGCACAAGATTGCGGATCGCGTGCACTGCCACCTGCGGGTCATCCGCGCAGGCTTGGATGGCAATATCGCCGCCGGTGCGCTCCGGAAGGAGCGTGTCCCCAGGGAAATGCGGTAGGTCCTTGAGCGCATCGGGGCGCTGGGCCGCGAGACCAAATCGGTCGGTTCCGTCTGCCGTTTCAAACAGTGTGGGTCCAAAGCCAAACGTGATGGTTAGGTTGGCTGCGTCCAAATCGTAGGCCTCGCCCGTATCCTGCGGTGGCGCATCGTATGGTCCGTCCATTGGGCCATACTGCCCGGCCGAACCGCCCGCCATCATGGACCGCGCGGCGGCGGTCCACTGCGTCAGCAAAGAGACCAACTCATCCCGGTCCATTGTGGTCACGTCCAGCGCAACAAAGTGCAGGTGCTCCTGCACGCTCGTAGAAATTCCAGCCTGGTGTGGACCCTCAAACGCGTGCGATCGCGACGCTGGCGTGCTGGAATTCGAGCCGTCAGTTGCCCGTGCCACGCCATACCCGGCGGCTCCGGCGAGCGCGGCGCCAAGCGCCACGCCCGCACCGGTCAGAAACCCGCGCCGACCCACCCGTACCTGGTGTGCTACCCCGTCACTACCCGGCCCCGCGTCTGCATGAGCAGCGCTGGGAGCCGGGGTGTCGTCGGGAATCAGACGATCAGTGGGGGAGGAGCCGGACATCGGGTGGGCCTTTCAGCGAGCTAGAGTACGACCGCGGCAGTCAGTTTGGACAGCGGCTCGGACAGAGCGTCCACGCCCGCTGCGAGTTCCTTAACCTGCGCCTCGGTGAGGGTTTGATACTCGACGAAGCCCTCACCATCGCGGTACTGGTCCAGTTGGGTGGTGATTGCGTCGAACTGCTTATCCAACTCGGCGGCAAGCGCCGAATCTGAAGCGAGAACCACATCGCGCAGGCCCTCATAGGCTACCCGAGCACCATCAACATTGGCTTGGAAGTCCCACAGATCGGTGTGGGACCAGATCTCTTCCTCGCCGGTCACCTTGCCGGTGGCCACCTCATCAAGCAAACCCTTTGCGCCATTACCAATGAAGGACGCGTCAACCGACTCGGCAAAATCGGTGGAGTGGGTGCGGTCATACAACTTTTGCGTGTCAGACAGGAGCTTATCTGCGTACTGCTTGCGCTCATCCTGGGTGAGCGGGGTGTACTCGGCGCCGCCATTAGCCTCCTTGGTAGGAGCCCACAGGTCCTTTTCCAGGAGGTGCCAACCGGTCCAGGTCTGGCCTTCCTCGAGGTCTGCCTCGCGCAGGTCCATCTCCGGGTCGAGGTCACCAAACGACTCAGCTACCGGCTCGATGCGCTCCCAGTGCACGCGAGTGGAGGCATAGAGCGACCGAGCTTGGTCATCATCCCCAGCCACGTAGGCTGTGGTGAACTGTTCCGTCTTGGTGAGCAGGGACTCGGACTGATCCTTGACGTAGGCAACGTAATTGGTCACCGCCGAGGCAATCTGATCTGCTTTCTCACCTGTGGGCTCTACGTTTGCACCCGAGTCGGTCACGGTGAACTTGGCGCGCAGGCCGTCACCCACCATGCCAGGCTTGCACGAGGTGAAGTAATTACCGGGCTTGGCCGTAAGGACGAGGTCGCGCGAGATGCCCGGGCCGATGTTCTCAATCTCAGAAACAATACGCAGGCCATCCTCGGCCAAGAGGTAGAACTCGGTGACGTCCGAGCCATCATTTTTTACGGAGAAGGTGAGGTTACCTGAAGGCGCGCTTGTGGTGGACAAGTTGCAGGCATCCGCGGTGGAAGACACTGTGATCGCGGTAGGGCTGTTTTTACCTTCCGCTGCAGGTACGGAGTTATCTGTGCACGCGGTCAGTGCGAGGGCGCCAACCGTGAGCGTAGCGGAGGTAAAAAGGGCGCGCGAAAGCAAGGAAATAGCCATGATGAGTTTTGGTTAGATTTTCTTGTGAGTAGGGTCAGGCGGCGGTGGCGACGGGCTGGGCCGACTGAGGCTTGGCCGGGATGCGCACAAAGAACGCGGAACGTACAAAGAAGTACATGACAGGGACTACATATGCAGTCCACACAATGGCTTGGAGCCACGTGGTTGCGGGAGTGAAGTTGAAAACGCCCTTGAGGACAGTGGCGTACCAACTGGTTGGCGCGATAGTGCTTGATACGTCGAAGGCGTAGTTGTATAGGCCTGGCAAAACGCCAGATTCCTGAAGATCGTGCACGCCGTAGGCGAGCACACCTGCTGCAACGAGGACAAGGAAAACACCGGTCCAGGAGAAGAAGGTTTTCAAGTTGAGCTTGACCGCGCCGCGGTAAATTGCGTAGCCGAGCACGATGGCTACGGCCAGTCCAAGCAGTGCGCCCACAAGCGGCTGCCAAGTTTCACCTGAGGCTTGTGCACCTGCCCATAGGAAGAGCGTGGTTTCTAGACCTTCGCGGCCTACAGCGAGTAGCGCCATGATGGTGACTGACCAGGTGCCTGCGGCAAGTGCTGAATCCATTTTGGACTCAAGGTCACGCTTGAGGAAACGAGCGGTTTTGCCCATCCAGAAGATCATCCACGTGATCAGGCCGACCGCCAAAATGGAGAGCGTGCCGCCGATGGCTTCCTGTGCCTCAAAGGTCAAGCCACGAGGTCCAAAGGTTAGTGCAGCGCCGAATGCGAGCGAGATAACCACGGCAATGCTCACGCCCATCCATGCACGAGGCAACAAATGGCGGTTATTGGACTTTACGAGGTAGGCAATCAAAATCCCCACAACAAGTGAGGCTTCGAGGCCCTCGCGCAGGCCAATGAGGAAGTTTGCGAACATGCTCGGAGTTCCTGTTCGTCTGACGGATGGGGTGTTTCATCATCAGAGTACAGCAGGAAATCCAGTTAAGAAACTGATTGCTTGCGTAATTCCAAACTGTGGGAAGGCTTACCTTAGTTAACTCTCGTAAAGCGTGTATATGCGCAGGTCAGACTACTTAGAAAGGGTGATCTCGGAATATAGCGGTAGATGGTCGCTCGCGGCTGAGGGCAACACCCGCGAGTCCAAAAACTCCACATTCGAGCCGAAAATCCAGTCGATGCGTGTCTCCGGTGCATTCGCAGGGAAGGTAAAAGGGGCACCAGTACCCGAAGAATCATTCGCAGTAGCGTCAGTAGCGTCAGTAGCGTCAGTTGCGCTGGAAGTCGCTGAATCGTCGCTTATAAGCGCATCAAAGGCCGAACCGAAGCCGCGCCGCGTCAACTCAACAACCTCCGGGCTGCCTGGTTCGGCGTTGAAGTCCCCGGCAATCACCGTATGAGAGCGCAAAGGCAAACCCGCGAACATATCCGCAATCTGCGAAAGGCGCGTGGGCGTATTCTCCGCACGATGCTGCAGATGCGTACTCACCACCGTCAACCACTGACCCGAAACGGAAAACGTACTGGAAATAGCAGAACGATGCTGTGGTCCTTGACCAAAATCCAACTCGGTGCGTTCCACAGAAGACATCGGAACCGATCCCTTCCATAGAATCGCATTCCCAAACTGGTTATCAGCCGCCCCAACAAATGCAAACCGCATATCTAACGCATTAGCCAGATACGTGACCATATCCGTGGCGCCAGCCATGACCCAACCACGAGACAACTCCTGCAGCGTCAACACATCCGGGTCCACCCGCTTAATATCCGCCACCATCTGCTCCAAAGACACCTCACCATCGAGCGACACCCCGTAGTGCAGGTTCCAGTCCACCAAACGCACAGTGTCAGATGTGGAATACAAGTGCGTGATACGTGACAGCGGCGAAACCACAAAACTCGCCAAAGCTAACGTCCCAATAATCACCAAACTCAACCCGCCAGACACCAACGCCATCACCTTTGATGAACGGTGCGAGGTAGCAGCCGCCGAAGCAACAACCATGGTGGGTGTTACGGAGTTCCGCCGGTGCGCCACAAGCACCGCAGCCGCAAACCCAACCGCAAGCGCCACAAAAAGTAGCTCATTAGGGAAGCCCAACGGAATGTCATAGTCCACCTGATACAGCAAAATAGGCACAATGATTAGCGCGCCTACGGCTGCCGCCACGCCAACAAGGCCAAGCCAAGGCGCGGTGTGTTCAGATGCGGTGTGTTCGGGCGAGACGGATTCAGGCAGGGCGGATTCGGATGCAGCAGGATTGCCCAACGCGGGCTGCACTAAACGCTGCGTTGCAGTCACCAGCAAACCGCAACAACTGAGCGCCATCAGCATGATGCCCAAAGCAATAGCAAAAGAAACCAGAACGCTATTTGGCTCCGGCCAACTCGGCACAAAAAAGACGAGAACCACCGCGCCCACAAGAACGCACGCATGCAACCACACAGGCTGATCCGCACGCGCCAAAACAAACGTAGTGAACGTGGCACACACCGCAATGATCAGGCCAGACGTCCACAGCGCAAACGAAGTCTGCGAGGCAATAAATGCAGGATTCGCAAACACTGCAACACCCAAGCACAGGACCGGGCCGATGGCCCACAGGCCGCGGCCATGCGCTGCAGTCTCCACATCCCGCATAAACCACGCAGCCACCGCCGCCGCAACACACAACACAGCGGTAGGCACAAACGCCCACAAACTCCCACGCCACGATGCATCCAATGTGCCCAGCAACAAGTTCAACGCGGCCGAGGTGAACAACCCACCAATTACGCCGCCTGCCACCAAACGCCCACCCAAACGAGAAGCCACCGCAGCCACAATCGTGGTTGCCGCAACCGCCAAAGCGCACGCCGCCAACCCAACACCCAGCCGAGCAGCACCAGCAAGAACCTGAACGGCAATACGAGCAAGCACGAGCGCAACCACAGCAATCAATGCCATCGGCCCACTGGGAAGGCGGCGCACGCACAATGCCGCAGTAAACAACGCAGGCGCAAGATACGTACCCAAAGCACTCAGTGCGGCAGAAACCACCCCGGCATTACCCATGATGAAGTCAAACTGAGGTCCAGAAAAACGGATAAGCTCCACCGCCAAAGCCGTGACCGCAACCAAAACGACTAGGAGCGCAGCCCGCTCACGAACCCGCGTTGAACCAAACATGAGCCAAACCTACCGCCAAAACAACAGAAAGCCACGAGTTTTCATCAACAACAAGCCAGAAAAGTGGCTACCGCATGGTCAGCAAAAGGTGAGGAGGAAGCAGAACTACAGGGAATCGTCGAGAATCCGAAGAAGAGCCGGAAGCGCACCAAAAAACGGCGCCAACAACTCCACCTGAACCCCACCCCAACTCACCGAAGCACTCGCCTGATCCACCGCTATCCGCAATAAATCAAGAGGCAACCAGCGCACCTCCAACGACTCCGCATCAGTAGCGCTCACCACAGCCAACGGATCAGTACACTCCGCAACCACCGTCACATAAGACCAATCCGCATGCGTCAGCGCATGCGAACCAAGCACCCTGACCGCATCCGGTAAAACACCAGCCTCCTCAACCGCCTCACGAACAGCACCCTCGCGCGCAGACTCGTGCGCGTTCAAAGCACCACCCGGAATACCCCACGTGCCACCCTGATGACTCCACAACGCGCGATGCTGCATAACAACCTCGGCCCAGCGGCCATCACTATCACGACGCACCAAAAACAAACCCGCGGCACCAAATAAGCCCCAATGCCGGTTCCCGCACGCGCACTGGACCCAGCCATCACCCGACTGCGGCACATGAGGCGGCGGAACTGGCGAATCAAAGGAGGGCGCTGAGGAAGAATCCGGGACCGGCTGTGTCATGGCACCAACCTATCCGAGGCGAGGCCGCCGTGCGAGAAGCCAACAAAACAACATCGCACGTTTGCACAGCGTTCACCTACGCCCCCACAGCGGACCCGAACTTCATCTGGCGTTGCCCTCAATGCCAAGCCCACGTCATCCGGCCACCGTATCGTTCACAGCATGTCGGCCAATCTTCTCGAGGCAAACGCAGGTGACACCAACATGATGAGCATGCCCAAGGTGTGCATGATAGCCACCATCCGAAACGAGGAATCCCACCTCGACGGGGCGCTCGAATCGGTTCTGAAACAAACCTATGACGGTGAACTATCCATCGTGCTGTCTGTTGGCCCATCACGGGACAACACCTACGGCATCGCCCGCGAATTCGCGTTACGTGACCCACGCATAACCGTGGTGGAAAACCCGAGCGGACTGATTCCACAGGGCCTGAACATTGCGCTCGCACACGCACCCCAAGACGCGCTTGCAGTGGTGCGCTTTGACGGCCACACTCGCCTGCCAGACGATTACGTCCACACAATGGTGTCCACTCTTGAACGCACAGGCGCCGACAACGTGGGCGGAGTGATGAAGCCAGTAGGTCACTCCAGCGTGGAGCGGGCCATCGCCTTTGCCATGTCTCACCCCATCGGAATGGGCGGCGCGTCTTTTCACGTGGGCGGAGCCGAAGGCCCAGAAGAAACCGCGTACCTCGGCACATTCCGCAAAGAAACCCTGGACCGAGTAGGACGATATGACGAGTTCTTCCAGCGCGCCGAAGACTGGGAACTTAACTTCCGCATCCGCGAGTCCGGCGGCCTGATCTGGTTCCGCCCGGACGTTGAGGTGGCGTATCGTCCACGCTCCAGTTTCAAGGCGTTGGCCAAGCAGTTTTTTCACACGGGCCAGTGGCGCCGTGAGGTGATTCGCAAGAACCGTACTACGGCGTCGTTGCGTTACCTTGCTGCGCCGCTTGCCGTAGTGGGGATCGCAGTTGGCATAGTGCTCGGCCTGGTTGGTGCGGTGATAGGCCCCTGGTGGCTGATGTTCGCGTTTCTAGCGCCGCTGGGATATCTCGCTTTGGTGTGTGTGGGCGGTATGTGGTTCGCGCGGGGAATCCCGATGCGGGCTAGGGTGCACGTGCCCCGCGTGCTGGCCACAATGCACATGTGTTGGGGTGCTGGCTTCCTGTTTGGCCGCGCGTCCAGCTAGAACCAGCTGGGTATGTAGCTAGGACCCGGCGGGTTCGTAGTGAGGATCTGCCGGGCTTTCCCAGTCCCGCTAGAACTAGCCGGACCCGCCGGGGTGCCTAAGGTACCTTCCTAGAGCCTAAAGCACCTTTTTGAGTGCACATTTCAATCCACCTAGGGTGGCCGCAAGCGCCTGCAACATGCCGGGCGAGATGGTGGAGCGCAGCCAGTTGCGAGCGATCCTGCGCCGGTGTTTGTGGCGATTCAAGATGGGGTACCGGGGCAGTTGCCCGGAGCGCGTGGCCGCCGCAAGTTCCATGAGATGCGCTGGCAGCTGCGACGGTTCGTCGTGAAAGTAGTTGTCGGTGAGCCACTGCGCGCTCGGCGTGCCAAAATTCAGTTCCGTCATATCGGCGAGGCCGCCCACGCAGCCCGACTGCGCGTACACCGAGTTGAGCAGGCGTTCATTGACGCCAAAGTCGGACAGGATCATGGTGGGCAGGCCCGCAGCCATGGATTCCAGCGCGGCGGTGGAGGACACCGTCACGTGGGCGGCACCGGGCACCAGATAATCGACGAGCGGGCCGGTTTTGAATTCCACGGCGCCCGGGTCCAGGGTTGGGTCCGCCTGGCATAGTTCCTCCCACAGGGCGTCGTAGGGGAAGCGTTCGTTGTGGGTTTGGCGTTCTCCGGCAAGTGCTCGGACTTTTACGATCACCCGCACGGTTGGGTGATTGATTGCAGCTGCGTGGAGTGCGAGCAAAATACGTGAGCGTTGCGCAGCCGAGTGCGGTACTAACGCCTGCGGAGTGAACACCAGTGAGGTGATCGGATCTGTGCAGGGCTCCGACCGCGGTGGCAGAAAGGGGAGGTGAGAGAGCACAAGATTCTGGCTAACTCCCATGGAGTCCATAAGCGCACCATATTCCACTTGCTCATGGCGCGAATGCACGATCATGGAGTGCACTCGGGATCGAAACTCAATTCCCTTGCGGCGCGCGGGCAGTGCCATTCCGGGGATGCCCGAGATGAGTGCCGGTGGACGGGGCAGTCGGACGGCGATCTCCGCCACCACTTCCATCACCGGTCCGGTTCCGGCCAGCAGAACAATATCGGGATTGCTCGCGTGAAGGGTGTGTTGGAGCGCGGGCATCGACAGTAATTCGAGCTCCTGCCCGGCGTAACGCGTGGCGTGCAGCGCGGTGCTCCACTGGCTAGGTGACGGAGCTATGGGGGAGCGGACGGCGAGAATCGCTGGGGCAAAGCGTTCATCGAGTTGTTCAAGGGTTGCAGCAGCCCACTTCACGTAGGAGTCAGAATCAGTCACCGCGAGGATCTTGATGGGGCGGGGTTGGGCGATGGTGGGCATCAGAGCAGGGCCTCAAACAATTCGAGTGGGCGGGAGAGAAATTCACGCAACTGCGTTGGGGTTTGGGCGGTCCACCAGCTTTCCGGCACGCCCTGGGGCAGGAGTGTCACGCCACGTGGGGTGAGCATGGGGGCCAGCGTGATCAGCGCGGAGGTGGGGAGCATGCGAACGCTGGTTGGTGCGGTTAGCCCACGCAGGCAGACCTCAACGGATGCCTGCGCGTTCTCCACGGTCACATTCTCTAGCGCACCGAGGCGGCCGCGCAGCGTTGGCGTGCTGCGCCGATGCGGAAAATAACGCAACGGCCCGAACTGCGCCAGCGAACGTACCCAGTCTACGTAGGGCTCCTCGTGGATGAGTTCATCCGCCACGAACCCGGATCCCACAACGATTGTTTCTTCCGCAATCGGCTCGCTCAGTGGCTGCGCGGTGAGCCACGGGTATTGGTGAAACACCACGCGGGCATCGAGCACGGCGAGTTCCTGCTCGAGCAGTTGGGACGGCGGCATCGCGGTAAAGACGGTGAGTCGCCCGGCAAAGGCGGCTTTGCGTAGAGCGTGGGTCATGGCGAGACCGAGCGCCTTGCGCGCAGGGGAGAGCGCCTGACCGGGGCGGGTCATGGGTCGGTTGGCGGCGAGCGCTTCAATGGCCGCGAGCGTGTTCAGCCCGTCATCCACGATGACCACCTCGGTTACGCGGGAGCGCCGGAGGAGTCCGGATTGTTGTTGTCCGGAGAAGGGGTCGCCCAACACGTGTACAAAGTCGCCCTTGGGGCTTGTGTGTTTGATTGTTTGTGGGGTGTCTTTGGAGCCGAAGATTTTGGTGCCTACCGGCAGGCCAATTTCCTTAAGTGCGGTCAGGGTGGGTGCGATAGTGCCGCTGGGGTCGCGCAGAACTATCTCGGTGTTGGGGCCCAGCACTCCGTAGGAGTGCGCTTCGATGACATTGAGTAGTTGTAGTGGGGATTCAACGTATGCCACGGATCGCCAGTGACTCATAGTTGGCTCTCCTTGTGCTGGGTTTGGTTGTGTTGTGTTTGACTGGCGCCTTTCGGTGCGCGCGAGTTGGTCAGCGTGGTTATGACGCGGTTGGGTAGGAGTGCACGTATTTTGCGTTTGTAGCCGGCCGTGCGCAGGGCGGTCCGGCCTGTGTGGGCAGGGGATCCGGTCGGGATGATGCCTGCGGCTTGGGCGCGCTTCTTCTTGATGTAGCGCCGCCACAGCGGTATCGGCTGGTGGTGCGCATGATTTTCGACGAGTTGGGTGTGTCCCTGCACATACTCGCGCGCGGCGGGGAGCAACTGTGGATTGGCGTCCGGTTGGCAGGCATAGGCCACCGCGCGGACGAGCTGGTTCAGCTCGGGCTGCCAATGCGGTGTGGTGTTGTGAGGCGTAGTGCTGTTAGTTGTTCTGCGAGGTGTCGGGTCAGGTGGTGCGCCGCGTAGCATGCCGATGGGCAGGGCCGGATTACTCGGGTCCTGCATGGGGGCATCACCGAATAGCGCGTCGATAATCGTTGCCGGTATCCGGTTTGAGTTTTGGTATGGAGTGAAGCGTTCAAGGAGCAGTTCGGTGCCTACACCGAGCACCGGGATGTGGTAGCCAAAATAGGCTGTGGCAAGCGCAGTGGAGAACGCGGAGACCACGAGTTGTGGTGGCTTGTGGGCAAAGAGCACCTCCGCGATGGTGTCCGTGTGATCGATCGTGAGCGGAATATGAGAATCGCGGGCAGATCTTTCCAACCGCAATGTGGAAGTACGCGGAGAACTGGGGTGCGCTTTGAACACAACGGGCAGCCCCGTCTCTTCATGAGCGCGTGTGATCATCTCGAAGGTGAGATCGAGTTCTTCTGCGGGGGTGAGCAGGTTCAGCGTGGCCAGATATTGGCCGAGTACCAGTGCATATTCACCCGTGGGGTGGGATTCTCCCCGTTGTGGTGGCGCACATAGGCTGACGGCTTCTCGTAGGTGGTCTAGCCCCACGGCCACGTACTGTGCGGTGGGCGCGGTGACGAGCAGCGGGCGCAGGCCAGGGATGAACTCAGGGTACAGAACAGTGCTGATGCGGCTGGTGATGGCGGGCGGAAGTTGTGCCCGTGCGGGTCCATAGACCATGAGCCCGTCTGCGTGAATGATGAGTTCCGCTTCGTGAAAAACGCGCGCGAGTGCGCGCGCTGGGTTTGCCTGGATGGATTCGAGGTAGAGCACAACCTTGGCGCTGTGCGGGATGTCAAGGTAATGCTGCAGGAGTGCCTTCAGGAGGGGAAGATCTTTGTCTGCGGGAGAGAAGTCGCTTGGACCCAAGGGGTAGGTGAGCTCATTGAAATACACTACGGAATCAAAGAACTCGCCTGCGTTCTCGATGATCGAGGACTCGCGCAGACCGTGGGTCAACTCTGGAATGAGTGCGTTGTTGCAGATGAGAAGTGTCCGGTGGGCCTGTGGCGTGGACACCACCTCGGCCCGGATCGCCGCCATGGTTGCCACGACCTGGAATAGCGAGGAGACCTCGAATATTTCATGCGTCACCATGGGTAAGCTTCCTAACGAGTGCGTGCGGGCTGATCTCGCGCGTGTCAGCAACCGAGAAGAGCCGGCCGAGGCGCTTGGCGCGTGGGAGATCGAGGCGTTCGAGGGACCGGCCAACCTGCGGCTGCGTGATGGTGAACCGGTAAGTCCGGTGTGCCAGTTCGAGGACAAGCGCGGTGAGCCTGTTCGCTTCGTCGCGCTGATTGTGTGTGTCTGCATCAACGAGCGCATCGATGAAACGCACTGCTTGGAAATTCGCGATCGCAAGGAACTGACGGGCAGCTTTTGCCTCAAGGTGTGCTTGGGTGACTGCAAGTTCGCGTGCGTCGGTGGTAAGTTCCAGCGTGGCGATATCACGCAGGATCAGGCCGAATGCGTCGATGAAGCCAAGTTGGCGGCTAGTCACTTCCGAGGTTAGCGAACCGGTTACACCGCGGCGGTAGAAGAATCCCGGGTGGGCGAGCACGGCGTAACTGGTACAGGTGGTGTGCAGCCGCCACATGAACTCGCGGTCCTCGGCCGTGGCGCAGGTTTCGTCGAAGTGTAACTGGCCGGTATCTCGTAAGCTCAGGCGGTATAGTCCTGCGCCCGTGAGCGGGTAATCCAGCATGGTCGAGGTCTCTGGATCGCACACCCCATCGAGTGGATGAAGCCGGGTGCGGTAGCGGGCTTCCGGCGTTCGCATTAATTCGCGACGACGACCCGTCTGGCGGGTGTGGTCGGTGCGGACAAAGTCGACCTCGAGTTCCACGAGATCTCGGGCTGCATCGCGCAGATGCCCCGGGCCAAACCAGTCGTCGGGATCGAGGAACGTGATGGCAAGCCCCGTGGCTGCCCGCATGCCCTGGTTACGTGCGGCAGAGACACCCTGTGGGATCTCATTGCGAAGGATAATGAGGTGCGGGATGGCCTCGCGGAAACCCTCAACCACTAAAGCGGTCATGTCTGTGGAGCCATCGTCAACTACCACGACTTCTAGTTCCTCGCGGCTAAGGCCTTGGATGAGGAGGCTGGAGAGGGCATCGTGGATGAAGTTCTCCATGTCCTTTGCTGGAAGGACCACCGACACGAGGGGTTGCGTCACGAGCGGGACTTTCTGTGAGTGCAGTGGTGGGGCGCAGGTATGACCTGCGCCCCATCAATCCGCGAACTAGTACGAGCTAGCGCGAAGGAGCGGTGGGCTCAGGCGTCCACGCGGCGTAGGCGGGACAGTGGTGCCAATTCGCCTGGGAATACCTTCTTCACGCCGTCACCCATGGCCTGCTCGAGGATGCGGATGTCGCGCACGAGGTTCTTGAAGCCGGTGGGCTCAAGCGATGCGGCCTGGTCCGAACCCCACATCGTGCGGTCAAGGGTGATGTGGCGCTCAACGGTGACGGCACCAAGCGCAACAGCTGCAAGCGAGATCTGCAGGCCCTTTTCGTGGCCTGAGTAACCCACTGGGACCTGGTAGCGCTCACGCAGGGTCTCAATCGTGCGCAGGTTTGCCTCTTCTGGGGGCAGCGGGTAGGTGGAGGTTGCGTGCATCATGATGAGGTTGTTGGTGCCCAGGGTCTCCACAGCCTTGTCGATCTGCTCAAGGGTGGACATTCCGGTGGACAGGATGATGGGCTTGCCCGTCTGAGCAAGCGCGCTGAGCAGCTCGATGTCAGTTACCGATGCGGATGCAACCTTGTGGGTGGGAACGCCCTGGTTTTCCAAGAATTCCACCGAGGGCACGTCCCAAGGAGAAGCAAACCAGTGCAGGTTGCGGGCGGCCGCGTATTCACCAATTTCGCGGTACTGCGCCTCATCGAATTCCACACGGTAGCGGTACTCAAGGTAGGTCATTTCGCCCCACGGGGTGGAGCGGATCTGGTCCCGCTGGCTAAGAGGCGTGGCAATGTCTGGGGTGCGCTTCTGGAACTTGACTGCGTTGGCACCGGCCTCGGCTGCCACGTCAATGAGCTGCTTGGCAATGTCGATGCTGCCGATGTGGTTGACGCCAATCTCACCGATCACGTACACGGGCTGGCCCGCACCGACCTGCTGTTCTGCAATCGCAACCGGGGCGATGGTGGTGTTTGTGGACATGTGCTTACTCCTTGGTTGGGTGCTAGGTGTTAGGTGCTGGTAAAGCGAGGGATTAGGAAGTCGTGGTGGCGCGCTGTGCATATGCGGCGGCTATGAGGTCACAGACCTCGCGCACGGCCCCGCGTCCGCCATCACGTGTCAGCGTGAGTCGCGATGCGCTTTTAACCTCAGGGCGGGCGTCAGCCACAGCTATTGGCCAGCCCACAAGCGCCATTGCTGGCAGATCGTTCACGTCGTTGCCCACGTAGGCAACGCGTTGTGGGTCCAGCCGGTTAGCTGCCAGCCACGCATTGAGCGCGCTGGCTTTGTCGTCGATGCCTTGAAGCACATCGACGCCGAGTTTTTTGGCGCGCGCTGAGACAATCAGGTTGCGTTCGGTGGACAAGATCAGCAGCGGCACGCCACGATTGCGCAACCGCGAAATACCCATGCCATCGGAGCGAGATACCTGCACCTGCTCGGATCCGTCCACGGACAAGATTGCGGTGTCATTGGTGTGCACGCCGTCAAAGTCCGTGATCAGCGCGTCCACGTCAAGCAGGCCGCCAAGTGTGGGGCTGGAAGGTGACACGGCTACGGACACTGGGGTGTCGTCGGTAATAATGGTGCGCGCGGACTCAATGGCACGGCAGATAGCCAAATCCGCCTCAGAATCAATCTCCGGCGCATCAGAGGTGGGAATCACCTCGATGCCCACCCGGCCAAAAAACCTGTTGCGCGCAGACCTAAATCCCTTGGTGTTCATGGCGTAAAAGGCGCCAGTTTCTTTGAACGAGGGCGGCAGATCCTGGCGGCGCAGGCGATGCGAAGGATCATGCCCCACAGCCTGCGCACCATCCTGGGTCATGGTCCAGCGGAAGGAATGGTCCTCGGTAGCCGAGAAAACCACGTCCTCAGTCCCCGCCAAAACCCGGGCTACGGCCGAGTTCAGCGAGCCGGGCTCAATAAACGGCGAGGTGCACTGCATAAACAGCGTGACCTGGGGAAGTACATGACCGGACTGCTCGTAGGAGTCGAGTGCGTGCAGGACGGCCGATTCAGACGAGGCCGTGTCCCCGGCAATATCTGCGGGACGGCGGATCACCACCGCACCATGTGCGGTGGCCTCGCGGGCAATAAGATCCGAATCCGTAGTTACAAGAACGGTGGACACGTGCGGCGCCCTCAGCGCGGAGCGGATCGCTCGCGCTATGAGTGAGGCGTCACCAACGGTCTGGAGGTTCTTAAGGGGGATGCCTTTGGAGCCGCCGCGTGCGGGGATCACCACAAGGGCTGATCCAAATAAGTGATTATCCGTGGTCACACAGTGGACAGTATGTGTCCTAGGTGGACGGGATCTTGATGACTCGTTGCCCTAACATGTGCGCCAGATTGTCTTTTGGTAACGGCAGGGTAAACAGGCGGGCGTGGTCACCTAAGTGACCGCGCCCGCCGTGCTGTTTTGTGTGGTTGTGAGGTGTTTAGTCGTCGATCTCGCAGATGATGGTGCCCGATGATACGGAGGCGCCCACCTCGGCGGTTAGTGCCTTGACGGTGCCAGCGCGGTGTGCCACAAGTGGCTGTTCCATCTTCATTGCTTCGAGGACTACGATCAGGTCGCCTTCGGCTACCTGTGCGCCTTCTTCCACCGCAATTTTCACAATCGTTCCCTGCATGGGGGAGGTCAGTGAGGTGCCGCTTGCGGATGGTGCTTTTCCTGATTGGCGACGACTCGGCCGGCGACCAGCGGACGCTCTGTTGGCACGTCCCGCGCCAGCGGCGATGCCGAGTCCGGCCGGAATGACCACCTCGAGTCGCTTTCCGCCCACCTCAACAACAACGCGTTCGGTAGCCGGTTCCTCGGTAGCTACCTCGGCTGCTGGGGCGCTTGGTGAAAGTGCACGGCATACGTCTTGGAATTCGGACTCGATCCAGCTGGTGTACACGCGGAACGGTTCGTCCGGGTTGGCTGGGGCAAAGTCGGTGGAGTCAAGTACGGCGCGGTGGAAAGGCAAAACCGAGGGGATACCCTCGAGGGTCATCTCGGCCAGTGCGCGCTTGGCGCGGGAAATGGCTTGTGTGCGGGTTGCGCCGGTAACAATAACCTTGGCCACCATTGAGTCGAACGCACCTGAGATAGCGTCACCCTCAACCACACCGGTGTCTACACGCACGCCTGGCCCTGAAGGGAAGGCAAGCGAGGTGATGGTGCCAGGCTGTGGCAGGAAGTTGAGCGCGGGGTCCTCGCCGTTGATGCGGAACTCGAGGGAGTGTCCGCGTGGGGTGGGATCCGTGAAGTCCAGTTCTTTACCCTCGGCGATTTTGAACTGTTCGAGCACGAGGTCAATTCCCGTGATTTCCTCAGTGACGGGGTGTTCCACCTGGAGGCGCGTGTTGACCTCAAGGAAGGAGATGACGCCGTCCTGACCCACTAGGAATTCGCAGGTGCCCGCGCCCTGGTAGCCGGCTTCTTTCAAAATCGCTTTGGAAGATTCCACGAGGCGTTCGTTTTGCGCCTCGGTGAGGAATGGGGCAGGGGCCTCTTCTACAAGCTTTTGGTGACGGCGCTGCAGGGAGCAATCACGGGTGGAGACCACAACAACGTTGCCGTGGGCGTCTGCTAGGCACTGGGTTTCCACGTGGCGGGGCTTGTCCAGATAGCGCTCCACAAAACATTCGCCACGGCCAAAGGCCGCTACGGCCTCGCGCACTGCAGATTCGTAGAGTTCCGTGATCTCATCAAAGGACCGGGCCACTTTGAGGCCGCGTCCGCCGCCGCCAAACGCTGCTTTGATTGCAATAGGCAGGCCGTGTTCGCGGGCAAAGGCGTGGACTTCCTCCGCGGATTCCACTGGGTCTGGAGTGCCTGGAACCAGTGGGGCTCCTGCGCGTTGTGCAATGTGGCGTGCGGAGACTTTGTCACCGAGGCCCTCGATGGAGTCGGGTGATGGACCGATCCAGATCAGGCCGGCGTCCGCCACTGCGCGTGCAAACTCGGCATTTTCGGATAAGAATCCGTACCCGGGGTGCACGGCGTTGGCGCCGGAACGCTGGGCAATGTCGATCAACTTGGCAATGTCGAGGTAGGTGTCCTGCGCGCGCGCACCATTGAGGGCAAACGCCTCGTTGGCGAGCTTGACGTGTAGGGCATCTCGATCGGGATCGGCGTAAACGGCTACGGATGCGACGCCGTAGTCGGCGCATGCGCGAATAACACGGACAGCGATCTCGCCACGGTTGGCAATGAGGACCTTTTTGATAGCGGGCACGGCCCTACCGTAGACCCAAAATGACGTGGTGTCCCAGTGCGTCCGCGTGGCGTGGAAAATATTGGCAGTCACCGCAAGCCTTGCGGGCGCTGTTTGTAGGGTTCCTCCATAGCGCCCGCCTTCAAACCCCGATTTAGCGATGCCGTTTCGTGGCTATCAACAAAATCAACGGTTCCACAGGCTCGTCCACCGGATTCCGAGCCCCGCCAAAAGCGTGCGCACAAGCGGCAAACTCAACCCGATCACGCCGTGGTGATCACCCTCAACACCTCTGACAAACGCGCCACCCAAACCGTCAACGGTAAACGCGCCAGCCACCTTGAGCGGCTCACCAGTGGCTACATAGTCCTCGATCTCCTGATCGCTGAGATCAGCAAAGTGCACCACAGTAGAACTCACATCACCCGCCTCGGCGCCGCTACCTGGCTCAGCACCGAGCAACTGCGCCCAGTGTCCGGTGTGTAGCACACCGGAACGTCCCCGCATGGCCTGCCACCGCTCAACCGCCACCTCGGGACGGTGTGGCTTACCCAAAATCTCGCCGTCAAACTCCAGCATGGAATCGCACCCGAGGACCACCGTCAGGCCAGGGCGGAAGGCGGCAGGATCGTCGGAAATCAAACCCGCAACGGCCTGCGCCTTAGCGTGCGCCAACTCCAACACGGCTGCACGCGGATCAAGATGGCCAGCCGCGCCAAGGCGGTCCAAAATGGCATCCTCATCAACATCAGAAACCCGAACCGTAGGCTCAATACCCGCGGCGCGCAGCGTGGTCAAACGGGCAGGGGAAGCAGAAGCAAGCACAAGACTAGTCACGCACTGACTTTAACCTAGTTGCCCAAAAACACGCCGAGATCGTACCTGCGGAGGTGAGATCGTAGCTGCCCGCTACGATTTGCCCCCCCCCCGCAGGTACGATCTCGCGGGTAGGCGCGCGGTGAAATAGCGCGCGGTGAATTAGCGCGAGCCGAACTAGCGCGCGGTGAATTAGCGCGCGAGCGCCTCCTTCAACACATCCAAGCCCACCGAACCAAGTGCCAAAGCACGAGCGTGGAAGTCCTTCAACGAGAACTCCTCGCCCCGCTCAATCGCACTTTGACGAGCATCCTCGCGGATCTCCTCCCACAAACGCTGACCCACCTTGTACGACGGCGCCTGGCCAGGCCAACCAAGGTAACGGTTCAATTCAAAGCGGACAAAAGCGTCAGGCATATTGACGTTGGCACGCAAGAAAGTCCACGCCTTCTCTGCATCCCACACACCACCGCCCCACTGCTCGGGGCACGGCTTTTCCAAGTGCACACCAATGTCCAAAACCACACGGGCAGCGCGCAGGCGCTGGCCATCGAGCATACCCAAACGATCCGCAGGATCCTCAAGGTAACCCAAATCCTCCATCAAACGCTCCGAATACAGCGCCCAACCCTCACCATGCCCAGAAACCCAGCAGGCCAACCGGCGCCACGAATTCAACGTGTCACGCAAATAAACAGCCTGAGCGCACTGCAAATGGTGACCCGGCACGCCCTCATGGAACACCGTGGTCTTCTCACGCCACGTATTAAAACTCGTCACCGAAGGCGGCACAGACCACCACATGCGCCCCGCACGCGAGAAGTCATCTGACGGAGGCGTGTAATAAATACCGCCCGTCTGCGTAGGCGCAATCAAGCACTCGATGGTCTGAACCGGCTCAGGAATGTCAAAGTGCACTCCATTCAACTCGCGGATCGCCCGGTCTGCAGTCTCCTGCATCCACGCCTTGAGCTCGTCAGTTGAATGCAGGGTGTAACGCTCATCGCCATCAAGGTTGGCCACAGCCTGCTCAACCGTGGTGCCCGGACCATACAACTCCTCAGCAATGGCCTGCTGCTCCGCCACAATCCGCGCCAACTCAGCCAAACCCCACTCGTAGGTTTCATCCAAGTCCACCTCAGCGCCCAAGAATGCGCGCGAGGCGAGCGTGTAGCGCTCACGGCCAGCGGCATCCTTCTCTGGAGCCTGCGCAAGCAGCTCCGACTCGAGGAAGTCAGCTAATTCGCCAAAAGCGCGGGCGGTTGCCGCGGCAGCCTCGGTAAGGCGGGCGGTCAGTGCCTCAGGATCTGCGGCAGCAGCAATCGCTGCGCGAGCCTGCTCGGAGGCCACAAACCCAACGTAGAAGGAGTCCTGCGGGTGTGCGTTAGCGCGCGCCTCCTCAATGCCCAGAGTTACCTGGAGTTTGGCAGGCACTTTCCCGGCCGCGGCGCCAAAACGCAGCGACTCAATGTAACCAGCCACCGAGTTTGGCAGCAGCGCCAATCGGGACGCAATGTTCTCCCAGTCGCCAGCGGTGTCAACAGGCTGCAGGTCAAATAGGTCGCGCATGCCCTGAAGTGGGGAGGCAATGTTGTTCAGGTCCGCGTGTGCCCAGCCTGACTCGTAGGTTTCTAACTCGAGCCCGAGGCGCTCACGCATAGCGTCAATGGTTACGCGGTCCACGTCATCGGTGGGGTCGGCTAGGTCGAGGGCGTCCAGTGTGGCGCGGTTTAACGCAGCGTGCTGGGCGAGTCCGGCGGGGGAGAGATCAGTGGCTAGGTGGTCGTAGCCGGGAATGCCCATTGCTGTGGCACCGAATGGGTCCAGCGCGGCGAGCTTGGTCATGTAGTCTTCCGCGATTGCGTCCACTGCGCTCGCGGTGCGTGAATGTGAAGTCATATGTGTGACGCTACCGCACACACCGTAACGTGGCGTAACAATGCGGTGGCGTGGTGCGTCGCTTCTGTGCGGCAAAATGGCCTGTCAAGACTTTGCATGCAACATTTTGCGGACACTCGTGCAGATAAAATGGCACGTTGGGGACCATTGTCCCGCGTAACGTGGGCTGTTATGCCGCATCCTAAAGAGGATGACGAGGGGTAAGGGGATACCACCGATGACCGCTGCAGAAAGCGATAGCCAGTTACTTGAGGACCTCACCGAGGAGGAACTGTATGAACTGGAATTTGGTCTAACGGCTAAGCGGCACTCGAATAAACGCATTTTTACGCCGATGCTCATTGCGGCGCTTATCTCGCTTTTAGCCGCGTTTGTCCTTGCTATTGATGCGATCAAACTTGCGGAGGATCCCGGGGTCGCGCTGTCCTGCAACTTCAATGCCGTGTTTAGTTGTGGCACGGTTGCGCTGTCGTGGCAGGCCACCGTTTTTGGTTTCCCTAACGTGTTTTTGGGGCTCATGTTTGAGCCTATGGTCATTACGATGGCGCTGCTTGGTTTGTCTGGTGTGCGTTTGCCGCGCTGGTTTGCGATTACTGAGCAGTTTATTTATCTGTTTGCCACGTGCTTTGCTATCTGGTTGTTCACTCAGTCGATGTTTGTGATTGGGGCTATGTGCCCATGGTGCTTGACCATCACGTATGTCACTCCGCTGATTTTCATGTCGTTGTTGCACTACAACATTCGTGAGGACAATATTTGGCGTTCGGGCCGTGCTCGCGAGCGGGCTCGCACGTTTGTACGCAAACACTACGATCTGTATGTGTTTATTGGGTGGGTTGTGCTGGTTACTGCCGCGCTGCTGATCAAGTACGGACCGGAGCTTATTTCCTAGCCGGTCAGGTGTGATTGGTTTTTTTAGGGGCGCTACCTTGGGGTGGCGCCCCTTTTTGATTTCCGACGATACCCCAGTCCCATCAGCCGCTTTGTGCCGTTTTGGTGTGGGCCTGAGGAGGTGCATCTTTCGCTGTGTGCGAAGAATAAAAAGTATCGGATGTCAGAGGGTCGCGGCAGACTTATCGTTGGACTCATCTGCTGAGGGCGGCAGTTAACGAACAAAGGACTCACTGACTATGCTCGTGCACCTGATCATGAAGCATTCCAAACCTTATGTGGGCTGGATTTGCGCTGTTTTGGTGTTGCAACTGCTGACCACGATTGCAACCTTGTACCTGCCCAGTTTGAACGCTCGAATCATTGATAAGGGCGTAACCCTCGGGGATGTGGACTTCATCTGGCACACCGGAGCGGTCATGCTGGGCGTTGCTTTTGTGCAGGTACTTACGGCGGTTGCCGCAGTGTATTTTGGCGCTAAAACTGCAATGGCTATTGGCCGGGACCTGCGTCATGAGGTGTTCACCTCGGTGACCTCGTTTTCTGCGCAGGATGTCAACAAGTTTGGTGCGGCTACCCTGATCACGCGTGGCACCAATGACGTGCAGCAGGTCCAGATGCTCGTGGTTATGGGCCTGAACTTTATGATCACCGCGCCCATCATGTGTGTGGGCGGTGTGATTATGGCGCTGCGGGAGGACCCGGGGCTGTCCTGGCTCATGTGGGTCTCTGTGCCAATCATCTTTGTGGTGGTAGGCGTTCTTGTGTTCTTCCTGATGCCGCTGTTCAAGCAGATGCAAACGCGGATTGATGGCATTAACGGAGTGCTGCGCGAGCAGATCACGGGTTTGCGCGTGGTGCGCGCGTTTGTGCGCGAGAGTCACGAGACTGCGCGGTTTGAGGATGCAAACGCCAAACTCACACGGGTGGGTGTGCAGGTGGGTAACCTCTTTGTGCTCATGTTCCCGCTCATTGGCATGATCTTGCATATTGCCACCGCTGCTGTGCTGTGGTTTGGCGGACACCGCGTGGACGATGGCCTGGTGGCTGTTGGCCAACTCACCGCATTCTTGCAGTACCTGCTGCAAATCCTTATGGCAGTGATGATGGGTACCTTCATGGCAATGATGATTCCGCGCGCAATGGTGTGTGCGGATCGTATTGGTGAGGTACTGGACACTGAGCCGTCCATGACGGACCCTGCCACGGACTCGCCCGCCCAGCCAGTAGACGGCACGGTGGTTTTTGAAAACGTGTCCTTTGGCTATGAGGGCGCGGAGAGTCACGTGCTGTCCAATATTTCCTTTACGGCTCGTCCGGGGCAGACCACTGCAATTATCGGATCAACAGGCGCGGGAAAAACTACTCTCTTGAACCTGATCCCGCGGCTTTATGAAGCCAGCGAGGGGCGCATTACGATTGGCGGTGTTCCGGTATCTGAGCTCTCGCGTGATCAACTCTCGCGCTTGGTGGCATCGGTTCCGCAGCGTCCGTATCTGTTCTCCGGCACGGTGGCCTCAAACCTGCGCTTTGGTGCGCGCGATGCCAGTGATGACGAATTGTGGGCAGCCCTTGAAATTGCGCAGGCTTCCGATTTTGTGCGCGCACGTGAAGGTGAACTGGACTCCAAGGTTTCGCAGGGCGGCACCAATGTGTCCGGTGGTCAACGCCAACGCCTGTGCATTGCCCGGGCAATAGCTGCTCAGCCACATATTTACCTGTTTGATGACTCGTTCTCTGCTCTTGACGTAGCTACAGATGCGCGCCTGCGTGCGGCTTTAGAAGAACCCACCAAGGATGCCACCGTGATTATCGTGGCACAGCGCGTTTCCACAATTACGGGAGCCGATCAGATCATCGTCATCGATAACGGTCAGGTCAGTGCGCAGGGCACACACGAGCAACTGCTGGAAACCTCTGAGACCTACCGCGAGATCGTCAGCTCGCAGCTTGCAGCCGAGGAGGCAGCCTGATGGCAAATAAGAAGAATGCCAACCAGGAAGTAGTGGTGGCGCACGATGACGTGGATGAGTTCCGCGACGCCGGAAACGTGGATACCTGGGCGGAAGGCGCGCCCACCCGCAAAGCCCAACACTTTTGGCCCTCCGCCAAGCGCCTTGTAGGACTGCTCTCGCCCTATAAAGCGGGTATGGCCCTTGTGATCCTTATGGTGATTGCCGGCGTTGTCCTCTCGGTAATTGCACCCAGGATTTTGGGTAAGGCAATGGACGTCATCTTTGCCGGATCCATTTCCAAGGGAATCCCAGAGGGTACGGATGTCAGCGCGATGATTGAGGCGCTGCGTGCAGACGGCCACAATGACCAAGCAGACATGCTCGCTGGCATGAATATTATGCCGGGCCATGGCATTGATTTCACCATGTTGGGCAGGTTCATCCTGACCGTGCTGGCACTGTACCTGGTGGCATCCTTCTTCAACTGGCTTTCGGGCTGGTTACTCAACCGGCTTGTGATGAAGGTTGTGTACCAACTGCGCAAAGACGTTGAGGACAAGCTCAACCGCCTGCCCATCGGTTACTTTGACACTAAACAGCGCGGTGACGTGCTTTCGCGTGTCACAAACGATGTAGACAACATTCAAAACGCGCTCCAGCAGGCCATCTCACAGTTGTTGCAGTCGTTGCTGACCGTGGTGGGCATTGTGATCATGATGTTCATCGTGTCCTGGCAGTTGGCGCTGATCGCGCTCATCGCATTGCCGCTATCCGGCGTAGCGGCCGGTGTGATTGGTTCGCGGGCGCAGGGCATGTTCACCCGCCAGTGGAAGACCACAGGCGCACTCAACGGACAGATTGAGGAGTCTTTCTCCGGGCACGAGCTGATGAAGGTGTTTGGCCGCGAGCAGGACATGGTCGCTCAGTTCACCGAGCGCAACGATGACCTCTACGATGCCTCATTCAATGCCCAGTTTGTCTCGGGCACGATCTTCCCGGTCATGAACTTCATCTCCTACCTGGCCTACGTAGGTATTGCCGTGGTGGGTGGCCTGCGCGTTGCCTCGGGTCAGCTCTCGCTAGGTGACGCCACCGCGTTTATCCAGTACTCGCGCGAATTCACGCAACCGCTCGGGCAGATTGCTGGTATGGCGAACATGCTGCAGTCTGGTATCGCTTCGGCTGAGCGCACCTTTGAGCTGTTGGACGCCGAGGAGCAGGAACCTGACCGGGCTGTTGCGCAGTTGCCTACCCGCACGGATGGCCGCGTGGAGTTCAAAAACGTGTTCTTCTCATACTCGCAGGACAAGCCGCTTATTGAGGACCTGTCCTTTGAAGCGCACCCCGGTCACACGGTGGCGATTGTTGGTCCCACAGGTGCGGGTAAGACTACTCTTGTGAACCTCGTGATGCGTTTTTACGAGCTGACCAGCGGGTCAATTGAGCTAGACGGCATCGACATCACAGATTTGAGCCGTGCAGACCTGCGTTCCAAGGTGGGTATGGTGCTGCAGGATGCGTGGCTTTTTGGTGGGTCCATTATGGAGAACATTCGCTATGGACGTTTGGACGCCAGTGATGACGAGGTTATCGCAGCGGCGCGGGCCACGTTTGTGGATCGTTTTGTGCGTGCGCTCCCTGACGGTTACGACACCATCATTGATGAGGAGGGCACCAATGTGTCCGCCGGTGAGAAGCAGCTGATCACGATTGCGCGCGCGTTTGTTTCGGATCCGTCACTGCTGATTCTCGACGAAGCCACGTCTTCCGTAGATACCCGCACCGAACTGCTCGTGCAGCATGCCATGGCCGCGCTGCGCGCGGACCGAACCTCGTTTGTCATTGCGCACCGCCTGTCCACAATCCGTGACGCCGACACCATCTTGGTAATGGAGGATGGGCGAATTGTGGAGCAGGGCAACCACGCCACACTGCTTGAGGCACAGGGCGCGTATGCGCGGCTCTACCAGTCGCAGTTTGCAGGTGCAGCGGAGGACGCGTAAACCCGGTAACGCAACGAAAACTGGCGTGGGGTTGCGCGAATAATCGTGCAACCCCACGCCGCAATCTCTTGCCCCGACTTATTGCCGCAGCTTGTTGCCGCAACTTAGCGCGTTGACCAGCGCCAGGCGTCTACCCCACGGGAAGGCGTGCTGATAGCGGGGGAGGACGCTCGCAACTGCCGCGAGCGATTCTCCCACTGGGACTTGGTGGGCACATGCACGTGGTCGTGCGCGTGCGAACGCGCGCCCACCACAGCAGCTAGACCGGCTACGAGAGCGGCAACCTCAACATCGTCGGGATGCCCGCCCACAACTTTGACGCTTGTGGCCGCGGCAAGTGCGGCGGCGAGGATGTCCTCCTGTGTTGCCTCACTCATCGCGTGCCTCCTCATGGTTCACGTCTGCCGTCGTCGTAGTCCTGACGATCACAGCGGGATGTTCCCGTGCTTCTTGGCAGGCAGTGACGCCCGCTTGGTGGCGAGCATACGCAGCGCCCGCACAATTTGGGCGCGCGTTTCACGCGGCGCGATAACCGCGTCCACATAACCGCGCTCGGCCGCGTCCCACGGGTTCACAATTGCGTCTTCGTATTCGGCGGTCAGGCGGGCGCGTTCGGCTTCCACATCTCCGCCAGCCTCGGCCACGGCCTTAAGCGCCCCGCGCTGCAAAATGTTGACGGCGCCGCCCGCACCCATCACCGCGATCTGCGCGGTGGGCCACGCCAAGTTGACGTCCGCACCAAGCTGCTTGGAACCCATAACGATGTACGCACCGCCGTAGGCCTTGCGGGTGATCAGCGTGACCAGCGGAACGGTAGCCTCCGCGTATGCAAAGATGAGCTTCGCGCCGCGCCGAATGATGCCGTTCCATTCCTGGTCGGTTCCGGGCAGGAAGCCCGGCACGTCCACGAGCGTAAGCACAGGAATGTTGAAGGCATCGCAGGTGCGCACAAAGCGTGCGGCCTTTTCGGCCGCGTTTATGTCCAGCGTCCCAGCCATGGATAGTGGCTGATTAGCGACGATACCCACGGAGTGTCCTTCAACTCGCGCAAAGCCAATCAGCACGTTTGGCGCGTAGAGCGGCTGAATCTCAAGGAAATCGCCCTCGTCTACCACGTGCTCGATGACGGTGCGCATGTCGTAGGGGCGCGCGTCGGAGTCTGGGATGAGGGTGTCGAGTTCTTCGTCGTGCTCGGTGATCTCAAGGTCGGCAGGTTCGTCGAAAATTGGGGGGTCCGAGAGATTATTCTGCGGCAGATAAGAGATCAAGGAGCGCACATAGTCGATTGCGTCGTCTTCATCTGCGCCCATGAAGTGGGCCACACCGGAGCGCTCATTATGCGTTTGGGCGCCGCCGAGTTCCTCAAATCCAACTTCCTCACCGGTGACCGAGCGGATGACGTCAGGACCTGTGATGAACATGTTGGACGTGCCATCGGCCATAACAATGAAGTCGGTTAGGGCTGGTGAGTACACGGCGCCACCAGCTGAGGGGCCAAGAATCAACGAGATCTGTGGGATAACGCCGGAGGCGGCCACGTTGCGTCGGAAAATTTCTGCGAACTGCGTCAGCCCAGCTACACCCTCCTGGATACGGGCGCCACCGCCGTCTGAGATACCAATGAGTGGCACTCCGGTGCGCAACGCAAGGTCCATGACCTTGGTGATCTTCTGCCCGTGCACCTCACCCAACGATCCACCGAACGTGGTGAAGTCCTGCGAGTACACGCAGACTTGGCGGCCGTCCACGGTGCCGTGACCCACTACAACGCCATCGCCGGCAATACGCTTCTTGTCCAACCCAAAGTTGGTGGAGCGGTGCTTAGCAAAGGCGTCAAGTTCAACAAAGGAGCCCTCGTCCAGCAGCGCTTCGATGCGCTCGCGGGCGGTCTTCTTGTTGCGCGGGTGCTGCTTGGACTGAGCCAGTTCCTCGTGCTCGGTTATTGCCTGCGCGCGGCGCTGCTCAAGGTCTGCGAGTTTGCCTGCGGTGGTTGAAAGATCGGTCACGTTAACAGAGCGTAGTTGTAGGAAGGCGTGAAAGTCTGTAGTGCCACACGCGCGGTTTAGCGAGCATGGTTGTGCGATCTCTACAAAATGTGCGGTGGGTGTGGCCTTCTTTTGAGCGAAAACACGGCAAGATGGAGGGGTGAACTCTTCTGGCGCGCTCAACCTTGAGACCACTGCGATCCTTACCCACCTGCGCGGCTTAGGCGTAGAACTCGGTGCGATTGCGGTTGCTGACGAGCTCGGCTCCACCAACGTGGAACTTGCGCACGTGGCCGTGGCTGACCCTGATACCTGGCGGGCACCTGCTCTCTTGGCGGCCCGGCACCAAAATGCAGGCCGCGGCCGGCTGGACCGGGACTGGATCACGCCGGCTAACAGTGCGCTGACGTTTTCCCTGTACCTAGAGCCGGATTTACCACCGGCTGCGTTCACGTGGGTTCCGCTGCTTGTGGGCACAACCGTTGCCGAATACCTCCACGGTGCGTATGGCGTGCCTGCTCAAGTTAAATGGCCCAATGACGTGGTGGTACACACCGTTGCACCCAACGCGCCGGGCTGGCTCGGGCTGCGCAAACTCGGCGGGATCCTCGTAGAACGGGTGGGTGAACGTGGACTAATCGTTGGGGTAGGCCTCAACGTGTGTCAGCGCGAAGGTGAGTTACCTGTGGCCAGTGCAACCTCGCTCGAACTGGTTGGGCTCGAGGACGCAGCCGCCCAAACCGGCCACGGCAATACGTTACTGGCCGGGATAGTGGCGGGAATCGTCGAAAATCTGGGGCAGTTAGAGGCCGCCCAAGGAGATGCCCACCACGCCGGACTGGCGGCGCGCTGCCTGGCCGCGAGCGTGACCATAGGCGCGCAGGTGAGGGCGGAGCTGACGGATGGGCGGACCATAACGGGGGTGGCACGAGCCCTTGCACCCAACGGCGGATTGATCGTAGTGGGTGATGATGGTGTGGAGAGTGTGGTGACTTCCGGTGATGTGTATCACCTTCGACTAAACTAACTGGGTGACCACAGCCAACCAGCCCACTAAAATCATGCCCAGGGGAGACTTCAATCCCCGAGAAACAGCCAGAAAACTCGATGAAGCGCTCCTTAAGGGTGAGCCGATCTACACCGAGGAAGAACTGTGCGAGGCAACTGGGGCTACGTCGGCGCAGGTCAACGCATACTGGCAGGCGCTGGGGCTGCCCGTGGCTGATGCGAGCGCCAAATCCAAAATCTTCACTAAAGACGATGCTCGCGCGCTTCAACGACTCTTCGAACTCTCCGAACGTGAACAGTTCGACCACCGCACTTTGACCTCGCTCATCCGCTCCGTGGGGCACACCACCGAGCGGCTCGCGCTGTGGCAGGCCGAGGCACTTGTGGAACACTTTGCCCACTCCTACGACCTCGATGACACCTCCGCACGGCACGAGGTCCTCGCCCGGCTCGAAGACATGGCCCCCGTTTTTGTGGAACAGATGACTCACGCCTGGCGGCGCCAGTTGGCTGCGCTTGCGGGACGGTGGGCCGTAGAGTTTTCCGGTGATCGCCTTGGGGAAAATCCGACTGGCGGCGGCCAGTTGCCGCTGCCGCGTGCGGTCGGATTTGCGGACATCGTCTCGTTTACCTCTCAGACCGCCAAAATGCGATCCTCCGAGTTGTCCAACTTCATTTCCGGGTTTGAAGCCGCCGCGCGTGACGTTATTACGCGGGCGGGTGGCCGG
>Ga0222423_1000459_pt1 | contig 28443 bp, 30 predicted proteins | sample 3A0metagenome_FD_182472 | JGI IMG/M metagenome (GOLD analysis project Ga0222423, IMG submission 182472) | Enriched microbial communities from leaf-cutter ant dump, University of Wisconsin, Madison, United States - 3A0 (version 2) | ecosystem: Environmental > Terrestrial > Nest > Insects nest >...
GAGCACTTTGTCCTCGTCATCGACACGATGGAGGAGGTGCGCCGCGAGCTTGAGGGGTTTAACCGGGGTTCTGGGGTGGACCTGCTGGACTCGGTTATGGTCGGTGGGCGGCGTATGGGGGTCACGGTGTTATCTGCACATGCCACCTCGATTCCACGCGGGCAGGAGGCACACATAACCACCCGTTTGGTTTTGACCACGGGTGACCGCAACGAAGACACGATGTGGAACGTGCCCAAGGAACTCGCTGGTACGCCGGCGCTTCCTGGCCGGGCTGTATGGCTCACCAGCACTTTGGCACTCATCTGTCAGGTTGCCCGGTATCAAGAAGCTCCGTCCCTAGAAGCCCTGCCCCTAGAAACTCAACACATGTCCCCCTCTGACCCCGGTTTAGGACATACCCAGGTATTCACGCTACCGCGCGAGGTTTCACTGTATGACCAGTTTCAGGTAGGGACGGTTGGCTTTGCCGCGCATCCACTCACGTGGCCTGCACGCAGCCACTTCATTGTTGTTGGCCCGGAAGCACAGGCTCGTATGCACCTGGTAGAGCGCCTGATCGCGCAGTTAGTTGAGCTCCTGGAACGGTCCGCTCAACAAACTATCCAGCACACCGGCCAGCACGCCTCTGCCGGCAACGAATCGGCGCGCAACACGGCAGTAGAGGTCCTCTCCATTGATGGCGAGGTTGATGGTCCAACACAGCTGGATGCGCTGTGTGAACAGTGGCTACGTGAACAAGGGCGGCTCGAACAGGCCCCGCTTAAACAAGAAGAGCGTGCTGGCCGGTCTGCGCAGCACGTCGTAGTTGCATTCCAGAGTATCGACAGTGCGGCAAGCCGCTATCCCGAGGAACTGAAACGATTCCTCGAGTTGGCTCGTCGTTTCCACATACCAATCCTGGCTAGTGCCGCTCAATACTCGGTATCTACTGCATATTCGGGTGCGCTAAGCACCTTCCTCTTTGAATGCACCGCAGGCATATTGCTAGAACCGTCAGCGCTGCGGGATCGCGAGTTTTTGGGAACTGCAATTACCCATGCAATAGATCCGGTGCCGTATCACGGCCAAGCGGTCGTAGTGCGATACGGACGAGCCGTTCCTGCTCGGGTATGGGCCAGCACGCAAACAGCCAACGTGCGCGAGTTCAGTCCTGCTTAAGTTCGCGGTAACCGATATAACGAGAAACTTGCGGCAAGCACAAAACCACGAACGTAATCGCACCAAATACCAAAACCGGCACACCGATACTCAGCACATGCGCTTGGAGCAGGCTTACCCCTACCAAAATCAAGAGGATCTGCACCGTGACTGCCGGGCCACGAACCCAAACCCGACGGTCCCCCACTCCACGAGTAATGGCAACAAGTAACCACGCCACTGCCGCAGCTGCGAGCACCAGAGCAATTGAGACGCCAAGGTACTCCACATGGCCCGTCACGAGATCAAAGATCCCCCACACTGCATAAAGCGCTACGGCGAACGCTTGGAGGCTCAGCAAGCCAATAGCCACCTTAACGAGCCCCGGCCGTGGTTCACGCAACCATCCAATGATCGAGGTGGCTTCACGTGGAGTGTGGGATGAACTGGACTCGGACACGTCAACTTCTGCAATTCTGTGGTGGGACTTAGGCGTGGTGTGGAGCATTTCCACCCCACCAGACTAGCTGTTTACCCGCAATAGTCACGCCGTAAAGTGAAGGAAAAATATCGCTCACACAAAGAGATTAATAAGGTATTGACAGAACCAGAATGGCCAACTATATAGCCCCGCGCGTTTGTCCACATCGTGGACATAGCACGCCTCAGCTAACACCTCCGGCATGCAAGGTCAAGAGCACAAGCCCATGTTTTCGCCGTTCGCTGGCATAATTCCCGGTCCTATACCACTCTTGTGCCGTGTGACAAAAACCTCACGACAAACTCTCGGCTAATTTAGTGCAAACCCTTGTGCCAAACGGCTCGGGATGTGAACCTAGTTAATACGTGTTTCTCGTATTTCTTTCGGGTCACTTTTCCCAACATCATCGGTTGAGTGACCTTTATGTGCCTAGGAGTTGCAATGGATTGGCGTCACCGCGCCGCGTGCCTCGAAGAAGATCCTGAACTGTTCTTCCCGATTGGCAATACTGGACCTGCACTCCTTCAAATCGAGGAGGCGAAGGCCGTGTGCCGTCGCTGCGAGGTCGTAGACACCTGCCTAAAGTGGGCCATCGAGTCCGGCCAGGACGCCGGGGTTTGGGGCGGTTTGTCCGAGGACGAACGCCGTGCGCTCAAGCGCCGCACTGCGCGCGCTCGTCGCGCCCACTGAGGCACGTCGCAAAGAATTTGCACGAAGAAGGCCGGTGGCCACGCAATACGCGTGGCCACCGGCCTTCTCATTTTTGCCTACCAGCCTAAAAACAACACAAATGGCACAAGACCCAAAATAAAGTTCACTGCAACGTGCACGCCAGCACGGTACCACCTACGCTCACGAATCATTGAGCTCACCTCAAGGGCGAACGACGAAAACGTGGATAACCCACCGCAGATGCCGGTAGCTACAACTACATACGAGAGTGCGGAAGTGTCGTCGAAAATCCTGACGGCAAACGCCAAAACGCAACAGGCAAGAATATTGGCCACCATGGTTCCCCAGCCATCCTGCGGACGCTCAGGATCGGCGCGCACAACGCGCTCTACCTGACCACAACCCCACCGCAGCACAGAGCCAAAGCCACCGCCAAGAAACACGCCTAGAACCATCGCGATCATGCGCCCACGCCCTCACGCCGGCGCGCAGGGGCCGCGATCATACGCTCGGCGATCTGGCCGCCACTCCACGCAAGCACCACACACAGCGCCGTAGTGACCACAAAATACGCCACACCCCACCACGTCATCGAGCCGCGGCCCAACGCGCTAACAAGCGAGATACACGAGGAAAACGAGGTGAAGCCACCGAGAAAGCCCGGCACAAGAACTGCGTGCCACTGCACACGGCGGCGCACCCGAAGCAACATGACTGAAACCCAGCCGATAACAAAACAGCCAAGCAGATTTATCACAAGCAGCGACCACAAATCCGAGCTAGAGGTAATGCCAAGTGCTCTATTGATCTGCTCCCACACGCTTGAGGCGGACGGCGAGTTACTGCCACCCTCAGTGAAGCTAAACCGAAACGGCTCGCCCGAGCGGGACTGCGCATAAGCGTGCTGAATCAGATAACGCAGCACAGCGCCGATGCCACCACCCAACCAGACAAGTACGCCGAGTCCTACAAGAGGATGGACTGGACGAGCGGGTTGGCGGTTACTCGACATCAGCTAGATTCGCGCTCCACTAGAACAGTTGGCAGGATGATCGCATTAGGCGTGCGCACAACACCTGTGGTGTCGAACCCAAGATAGCGGTCTTCATCGGAAATATAACCAAGTTTATGCAAGAGTTCTGCGGTGGCCCAACGCGTCATCTCGGTAACAGGGTTAACCACCGTAGTTAGCGGAGGCGTACTGGTGGCAGAAACACCCAAGTCATCATAGCCAACCACAGCAACATCCTCGGGCACGCGCAAGCCATGCTGTTCTAAGACTCGCAGCGCACCAAGCGCCATCAAGTCTGAACCAGCAAAAACCGCATCGATCGAGGGGTCCTCTGCAAGGATCCTCTCCATCGCGTCAGCGCCCATAGCGGTGGTGAACTCTCCCCCGTGCATAGGGCCGGGTTCAAGCTTTGCGGCGCGTAATGCTTGGCGCCAGCCCTCGAGTCGGTCCTGGCCTGCGGCCATGTCTGTGGGGCCTGAAATGTGCGCGATACGCTTGCGTCCGCGCAAGATCAAGTGTTCGGTTGCGGCGCGGCCGCCGGCCACGTTGTCCACGTCAACCATGTGCAGGTGTTCGTCGCTGCCAAACGGCCTGCCTACGAACACCGCGGGTAGATGGGACTTCAGGATCAGTTCCTCAAGTTGGTCCTTGTGGTGGTGTGACACCACGATTGCGCCATCAACGTGACCGTTATTCAGGTAACGCGAGATGCGCGAGAGCGAGTCGCCGGGCTGCGCAATAAGAAGCACGAGCTGAATGTCCGTGTCTTTGAGGGCAAAGTTCAGCCCCCGAATAACCGAGGCAAAGAACGGGTCGGACAACACCCGGACATCAGGCTCGGGAAAGATAAGCCCAATGGACTCGGTGCGGCGGGTCACAAGTGAGCGCGCCGCCCGGTTGGGGGTGTATCCCAACCGGGCGATCGCCGCGTCTACAGCAGCTTGGGCCTCAGGGGAAACTCGTGAACCACCATTGATCGCACGCGAGGCTGTCGAACGAGACACTCCCGCGGCGGCGGCCACCTCTTCCAAGGTTGGCGTCTGGTTGTTCATTTGGTTTCTCTTCCTGGACTGGCCCAACTACCTTGTTGGACTACCTGGCTGGGACAACGTTTGTCTCAGCAATCTTGGCATACCACTTGCCACTCGCCTTAACCGTGCGTTCCTGCGTTTCGTAATTTACTCGGACAATACCGAATCGCTTGTGATATCCCCAAGCCCATTCATAGTTGTCCAGCAGAGACCAGGCAAAGTACCCATGCAGTGGCACACCCGCGTCAATCGCGTCCTTCATGGCGCGCAGGTGCACGTCATAGAAGTCGAGGCGGTTCTGGTCATCAACGTAGTCGTTCTCATCGGCCACGTCATCGAACGCACAGCCGTTCTCGGTGATGAAGAGTTTGACGCCCTTCTCCCCCGTGTACTCAGCGTGCAGACGGGTCAGCAGGCGGGTCAAGCCCTCCGGCTGGATCTCCCAGTTCTGGTCGGTCACGGGCAAGCCGCGTGGGTGCGTGTACACGCCATCAGCAGCCGGGTATGGCGAACGCGTTTCACGTTCAACCGGTGCGTCTCCTGCAAACTCACCAGCTGGCGGGGTCTTCGAGTTGGCTTCACCGTGGTAGTAGTTCACGCCCAATGCGTCGATTGGGGTGGAGATGATGTCCAGGTCACCATCCTGGATGATTTCCTCGAAGCCTTCACGCAGACCAACCTCAGCGAGGTCCTCAAGGAGGTCTACCGGGTAAGCGCCCTTGAAGATCGGGTCTGCGAACACGCGGTTGAACTGGGCGTCAATCCGGCGTGCAGCGTCCACGTCCTCTGGGTTGTTGGGGTCAACAGGATCAGGAACCGTGAAGTTCAACGTGATACCCAGTTCAGCCTCAGGGGCTGCAGAACGAAGTTCGCGGATGGCGAGGCCGTGGCCGAGCATCAAGTGGTGCGCTGCTGCCAAGCCATCGGCGGGCGAGGTCCGGCCAGGTGCGTGTACCCCGGCCGTGTAGCTCAGGAACGAGGAGCACCACGGCTCATTGAGCGTGGTCCAGATGTTCACTCGGTCACCAAGGGCCTCGTGCATTGTGGTTGCAAACTCTGCAAACAGGTACGCGGTGTCACGGTTGGCCCAGCCGCCCTTATCTTCAAGGGCCTGTGGCAGATCCCAGTGATACAGGGTCAGCCACGGCTTAATGTCCGCCTCAAGCAGGGAGTCAACGAGGCGAGAGTAGTAGTCCAAGCCCTCCTGGTTGACGCCGGCCTTTCCACTGACTCCATCTGGACGCACACGTGCCCACGAGGTGGAAAACCGGTAGGCGCCGATGTTGAGCGACTTCATAAGGTCTACATCGCCCTGGTACCGGTGGTACTGGTCGCAGGCCACGTCACCATTGTGCGCATCGATAACTGCGCCGGGAACCCGTGAGAACTTGTCCCAGATAGAGTCCTTACGTCCGCCTTCGTGTGCGGCGCCCTCTACCTGGTAGGCGGCGGTAGCCGCGCCCCACAGGAATCCTTCTGGGAAACGAACTTCTACGTTCTGTGGTGTTGTCATCCCTTGACAGCTCCTTGCATGATGCCGGCTACCAGTTGGCGCCCAGCGAGGAAGAACACGACGAGCAAAGGTGCAGTCGAAATAACAACACCCGACATAATGAGCGCGGTGTCCTGGTGGTAACCAGCCTGCAGCAGTTTGGTAACCATCGGCAGGGTTGGGTTCTGCGCACTCAAAATAATAAACGGCCAGAAGTAGTTGACCCAGGAACCGATGAAGGTGAAGAGCGCGAGCATTGCTGCGGCTGGGCGAGCAGCCGGAACTGCCACATGCCAGAACGTGCGAATCATGGACGCACCGTCAACACGCGCTGCCTCGATAAGTTCATACGGCAGTGCGTTCTCGAGGTACTGGGTCATCCAGAACACACCAAACGCGGTCACAATGCCCGGGATGATAACGGCAGCGATGTTGTTGGCAAGGCCAATCTTGGACATCACGATGAACAGTGGCACAACGCCAAGCTGGGTAGGCACTGCCATGGTTGCGATGACGAACACAAGCATTGGGCCGCGTCCGCGGAAACGGAGCTTAGCAAACGAGTACCCGGCCATCGTGGAAAACAGAACCACGGTGATGGACTGGATAACCGCAATGATGAGGGAGTTCATGAAACCCTTCATCACCGGAACCGGTCCGTCAAAGACCTTCTGTACGTTCTCCCAGAAGTGACCCTGAGGGAACCAGCTCGGAACAATGTGCTGAGAAATCGTGACCTGGTCAGACGAGGCAAGCAGCACCACAAAGTAGAGCGGCAGGATCGAAATGACGATCACGAGAGAAAGGATCAGGTAGCTGACCCAGCCTGGCCGACGGTTCGCGCCTGCACCGCTCTGGCGGTCCCGCTTGCGTGCCGCAGCCTTTGCTGCACCGCGACCCGCGGTCTGCGCGATTACTGGTACGGAGCTCATCGGTTGCTCACCTTCTTGGCCTTCTTAGTCTTTGCCTTGCGTGAACCATTGGTTGAGATGCTGCTGGAGATCAGGAAGTTCACAATACCGATCAGGACAATGACGATGAACAGCAGCCAAGCCACTGCAGCGGCACGCCCAAAGTTCAACTGGTTGCCCCAACCAAGATCCTGGATGTACATGGTCAACGTCATCCACTGCTTGTCAGCGCCACCGGTACCCGTCGAGTCAAACGCGCGGGCTTCGTCGAAAATCTGAAGACCACCGATAGTAGAGGTGATCACCACAAAGATGATCGTGGCACGAAGCTGCGGGACAGTGATCGAGAAGAATTGGCGGAATCTTCCGGCACCGTCAATGATCGCGGCCTCGTAAAGTTCAGCTGGAATGGCCTGCATTGCGGCCAAGAAGATCAACGTGTTGTAACCCGTCCAACGGAAGTTCACCATCGTCGCAATGGCAATGTGGGACGGAAGAACCTGCGAGTGCCAGCCGATGGGACCAATACCCAGGTGACCAAGTACGGCATTCAAAATACCGGACTGATCAGCAAAGATCTCGGCAAAAATAAGACCAACCGCAATTGGAGCCACAATGTAGGGCAACAACACGCCCATGCGCCAAAAAGTCTTAGCACGCAGGTTCGCGTTAAGCACGGCAGCGATCACAATGGCAGCAATGACCTGCGGGATCGAAGACAGCAAGAAGATGGAGAAGGTGTTACGCAACGCCTTCCAGAACGCGGTCTGATCCAGAATTGCACGGAAGTTATCCAGACCAACAAAGTCACCCTGACCGGTCAGCGTTCCCCACTGGTGCACCGAAATGTAACCGGTGTACAGCAGCGGGAAGAGCCCGGTGATTGCGAACAGGATGAAGAACGGCGAGACATACAGGTACGGGGATACCTTGACGTCCCACTTTCCGAGCTTTTGACTAAAAGCAATTCGGGTGGGGCTCCGGTACGAGTCCTTCGGGGGTGACTGCACGGTCATGAGATTCCCTCTACGTGTGCTTATGGCTGGGTGAAGCGCGTTACAAATCCACGCGCGTAGGAGAGTGAGAACGGTTGTCCTACCGGGGGATGGACCGCTGTGCTCATGGCAGCGCCGGGTAGCGTTAGTGCTGGGCTACCCGGCGCTGGACCTTAATGCTGAGATTTCATCAGCTCCACGGAGATGACTCCGTAGTTGCGAGTTTTAGGCTCACGGTGCGCCACGGGTCAAACCGAAGCGCGGAGTTCAGGATCAGAGACCGAGGTCGTCGAATTCCTTGAGTGCCTTCTCCCACGACGACTCTGGGGTGTCGGTCTTCTCAACGTCAACACGCTTGAGAGCGTTGGTGATCACGGTGTTGATCTTGAAGTAGTTGGTGCCCTTGAATGGCAGCGAATCGGCGGTGATGGCCTTTGCGCGGTTGCCGAAGATCTGACCAACTGGAGCGTTGCTGAAGAACTCGTTGGTGGTGTTCAGAACCTCGTCAGAACCAAGGGTCTCGATCTGGCTTGGCACGTTACCAGCGTTCTTGAACGCCTTAACCTGCTGCTCAGGAGCGGTCAGCCAGTCAGCAAGGGCCTTAGCCTCTTCGACGTGCTTACCGGTTGCAGGAACGGTGAGGAAGGATCCACCCCAGTTGCCAGCGCCACCTGGGTAAACGTCAGCGACGTCCCAGCCAGTCACACCACCGGAGTAGGACTCGATGGAACCGGTCATCCAGCCTGGGCAGAGCATGGTTGCAAAGCCGTTGTTCTGGAAGGAAGCTTCCCAGTCCTTCGACCACTGGTCAAAGTTACCCGAGAGGTCCTTGGATGCGTTCAGGACGGACATGTAAGCGTCCTTGATCGCGGTGTTGTCCTTGAGTGGCTTGACGGAACCGTCAGCCTTGTTCTCGTAAGGCTCTGCGATCTGGCCTACAACACCCTGCCAGGTTGCACCTGCGGAGTCGAACCAAGCGGAGTCGGAGTTCTTGACGAACTGCTCGCCCACCTCGTAGTACTTCTCCCAGGTAGCGTCAGCGCCACCGAGGAGCTTTGCAACCTCTTCGCGGTCGCTTGGCAGGCCGGCAGCCTTGAAGAGGTCTGCACGGTAGCAGATTGCCTCTGGACCAATGTCAGTTCCGTAACCGATGAGCTTGCCATCGGTGGTGCGGCCCTGAGCTTCCTTCCAGTCGAGCCAGCGGCCCTTGACCGAGTCGGAGTCGAGGTCAGCGAACTTGTCCGAGATCTGGCTGAGCTCTGGCATCCAGTCGATCTCGATACCCTCAACGTCCGCGAGGCCGTCGCCACCAGCTGCGAGGCGGGTGGTCAGGTTCAGGCGAGCGTCGTCCGACTTAGCGGCGATGTTGTGCTTGACCGTGATGTTTGGGTGCAGAGCGGTGTACTCGGCGAGGAGCTCGTCGGTGTAACCGAAGTTGTTGAAGGTTGCAACGGTGAGTTCGATCTTTTCGTCGGACTTACCACCGTCGGTGCTGGTGCTGGTGTTGCCGGTCTCGTCAGCCTTTGGGCTGTCATCGCTCGAGCAGGCAGCGAGGCCAAGAGCGATAACCGATGCACCTGCGACTGCTGCAACAGCGCGGCGCGAACGAGTGGAACGGATCATTACGGGGACTCCTTTGTCAACGATCACGGCCTAGGCCATGCGTCTGGAATTAAACGTTGGATCATTCGGGGGATGACCCAAGTAAGCATGCAAGCGATTGAAGCTTCACCGCTGGAAGCGCTCCCATGCGTTATATGAATCTTGCTTGGGAGCGTTCCCACATGTCAACCCGGAACTTTTGCGAAAATCGAAAGATAACGGTTTGGTGGCTTATTTATGCAGGCCACGGGCTTGAGAGCGTTCCCACGTATACGCAATCGTTACGTTTCCGTGATGTTCGCTCGTTGCAATGTAAGCAAAATTTGCCCACAAAGAGTGGAAGCGTGTCCACACTGAGAGCCGTAGCGAGAAGTTGTAGGTGCACCACTCAGGATCTACGCAAACGCTCTTCAAACATCACTCAGCCACGCTCAACCGCACTTGCGGAGCCAGCCGCGTTCAGCGGCGCTCGCGCACTACTCAGCCGCGCTCCGCGATCCATTCGCTCACGTACTGCGCCTCCTGTGTGAGCATCGAGGTCACCACGCCAGCGATCGCCTTTTCGATCATTGCGCCAAATAGCGGCACCGAAGCAACGATCTCACCCGAGTACGTCAAGATTGAGCCGGAACCGTTCGCAGCTGCGTCGAGAATCAGAGTTCCAGAGATCCGCACAGGCGCGCCGTGGATTTCCAGCGCAAATGTACCTACGCGTTTACCGGTTCCGGCCGGGTCTGAAAGCTCCGGTTCTGCCCAGGCGGTGGTTTGGTGGATATCAAGTTCAGATCCAACAAAAGAACGGAAGTTTGCTGGCACCACGTCCGAGGCCATAGCAAGCCGGGCCACAGCCGTGACGGCGCCCTCCGGCGTGGTCACCACCTCGTTCGTGCTCAGATTGAGGCCGGCCCGCTCGCACCGGTAGGCAACGTACTGCGGATCGCAGAGCGCAGCAAATACCGCCCGAGGGTTTTGAGTAATCTCCAAGGCGTTCGTGATCTGCATGCGCGCACCTTCTCTTTCGTTTTAAATGACGCACCTAGCCACTAGTCCGGCCCAGTAACCCGGCCCAGCAACCCAGCCCAGCCACCCGGCTGGTACCCCAGCCCAGCCGCGCAGTCACCGACTCCTGTGCCCGCGATGCGTGCACAATGTGCATCTTCCAGCGTACCGGCTCGCGTAGGCTAGTTCTGTGTCAACCCTTAGCGATCTTGTGGAACGGTACGGCTACCTTGAACCCGCCCAGGTGGAGTGGCTCCATCTGCTGGTTGGTGACTGGCAGTTTATATCCGATCTTGCCTTTGCCGATCTTGTTTTGTGGCTTCCCACCGAGGACGGAAACTTTGTGTCCTTAGCGCACTGCCGCCCCTCCACTGGTGCCACTGTGCACTATGAGGACATCGTGGGCACAATGGCGCCGGACAATATCCGTTCCCAGTTGGAAAAAGCGCTGGTTGACGAGGAAGTCCAGCGCGCTCGGGAGCCACGCTGGTTTGGCACGTATGCGGTGCGCGAGGAGGCGGTTCCGGTGCGCTGCAATGGTCACACCATTGCTGTGGTGGCCCGCCAAACTAACCTCGGTTCAGGCCGCACTCCGTCCCGGCTGGAAACCAACTATGTAGAAGCCGCCGACGATCTGATGAATATGATCGCATCTGGCGAGTTCCCCTCCCCCAACTCTGCTACGGGATCGCGCCGCGGTGCCCCACGCGTAGGTGACGGTTTGCTGCGGCTGAATGCGGAGGGTGAAGTTCTTTACGCCTCGCCTAATGCGCTGTCTTGTTTCCACCGCCTTGGGGTACTCGGCCCGCTGGTGGGACAGTCCCTTGTGGAGGTCACCGCGGAGTTGGTGGAGCACAAGGTTCCTGTGGATGAGTCCATGCCGCTTGTGTTGATGGGTCGTGCTCCGTGGCGTACGGATATCGAGTCCAAGGGCGTGTGTTTGTCAGTTCGTGCGGTCCCGCTCTTAGAGGGGCATGAGCGCATTGGCGCGGTTCTTATGTGCCGCGATGCGTCTGAGTTGCGGCGCCGGGAGCGTGAGCTCATCACTAAGGACGCCACGATCCGCGAGATTCACCACCGCGTGAAGAATAATCTGCAAACGGTGGCGGCGCTTTTGCGCCTTCAGGCCCGCCGGATGACTGTTCCCGAGGCCCGCGAGGCGCTCGAGGAGGCTATGCGCCGCGTGTCCACTATTGCTTTGGTCCATGATTCGTTGTCGCAGAATCTGGATGAGGAGGTGGAGTTCGACGAGATGGTGGGTCGGGCCCTTCGCCTCGCGGCGGATGTGGCTGCGGCTGGGATTTCTGTGCGCACGATTCAGCGTGGCTCGTTTGGTTTGGTCCCGGCTAAGGAGGCCACTCCCCTTGCGCTTGTGCTCACCGAGTTGGTGACGAACGCGGTGGAGCATGGTTTGTCCAATGCGGGTGGTGGCACGGTGGAGATTCGTGCGGAACGCACCGGTAAGCACCTGCGTGCCGCGGTTGTGGATGATGGTGTGGGCTTTGAGGAGGGAAAGGGTCCTGGCTCGGGCTTGGGCACCACTATTGTGCGCACGCTGGTCACTAATGAGTTGCAGGGCACTATTGATTGGTCGTCCACCCCTGAGGGTGGCACGTCTGTGGTTATTGAGTTGGATATGCACGGCTAGTGCCGCTGCTGTCTTATTTACGACGAGAAGGCTGGGACCGGTTCTTAATGAACGGTCCCAGCCTTCTCGTCGTAAAGCAAGTTTTCTACCCGGCTAACCGCACCGGGTTCACTGCGGTGAGCGGCCCAGAAACGAACTCAGGCGTCGTAGTCAGATAGTGGCTGACGCGCGGCCCACTCGTACAGGTCCGTGCGTGGCCCGGTGAAGAATGGGACTTCCTCGCGCACGTGCAGGCGGGCCTCCACGCCGCGCAGGTCCCGCATGAGGTCCACAATGCGGTGCAGTTCGGGCGCTTCAAACGCAAGCAGCCACTCGTAGTCGCCGAGCGCAAAGGCGGAGACGGTGTTGGCACGCACGTCCGCGTAGCCGGCGGCGGCCATACCGTGGTCGCGCAACATCTTGCCGCGCTCTGCTGGTGGTAGCAGGTACCAGTCGTACGAACGCACAAACGGGTACACGCAGATGTACTTGCCAGGCTCCTCGTCAGCCATGAACGCCGGGACGTGGCCGCGGTTGAATTCGGCGGGGCGGTGTAGGCCTACGTTGGACCAGATGGGCTCTAGGCAGCGCCCCAGTTCACTCGCGCGCAGGCGCTGGTAGGCGCCCTGTACAGACTCCACAGTGGGGCCGTGCCACCACACGAGAAGGTCCGCGTCAGCGCGCATGCCGGAGATGTCATACCATCCGCGCACAGTCAGTTCGGTGTCTGTGCCGCGGTCCGTGCCGCCCACAGCCTTGAGCGCCTGGCGCACCATGTCATTGCGCTCAGCTTCATCTGCGGGAAGCGTATTCGCAGTCTGGAACACGGAATACATGGTGTATCGGATGGTCGAGTTGATCTGCTCTGAATCGTGCTGCTCGGACATTTTGCTCCTTTGATATACCGGAGGACGGGTAGAAAACGGTTATGGACGATTTACAGCCCGGCTACGGTGGGGATGCCGCTGGGCTGCTCGTGCTTTTGCAGGCAGCAGTTTTCTGGGCACACGCTGTGGAAGGCGGACAGTGTGGTTTCAGCTGCTTGCTCGTGGTTTTCGCCACGAGCCAGAGCCGCACGTTCGAGTACAAGGTCAACGAGCCCCGACACAAACTCAGGGCGCACGCCCACAGTTCCTGCGCGCACGGCGTCCAGTCCGAGGTCAGCGCAGGTGGCAAGCGCCTCAGTGTCTAGGTCGTAGGCCACCTCCATGTGGTCGGACACAAAGCCGATTGGTGAGATGACTACGCGCTTGATGCCCTGGCCAGACAGTTCTTCAAGGTGGTCGTTGATGTCTGGTTCGAGCCAGGGCTGCGAGGGTGGGCCCGAACGCGAGCAGTAGGACAGCGTCCAGTTCACGTCTGCCGGTACGTCACCGCTTGCGCGCAGTTGGGCCACGATCTCTTCCGCGAGCGCGAGGTGCTGCTGGGAGTAGGTGGCCGGGTTGTGCACACCGGATGCTTGCTCCATGGTGAGCGGGATCGAGTGGGTAACAAAGGCGAGGTGAGTGGGCACTTCTGGGTTTGACTTTGCGTTGAGTTCGGCAAAGGCTTCACGGATTGCGTTGACGTTGCCGGCTACAAACCCCGGGTGGTTGAAGTACGGGCGTACCTTGTCAAACTCCACCGCGGTTGGCGTGAGCGTCCCGTCTTCTGCGATGTCACCGCGTTCACGCTGCACCACGGCCATGTCTTCACGGTATTGGCGGCACCCTGAGTAGGACGCAAAGGCCGAGGTCACAAGCATGACTGCGCGCTTGATGCCGCGCTGCGCCATTTCGTCGAGGGCGTCCGTGGTGTAAGGCGCCCAGTTTCGATTTCCCCAGATCACGGGCATGTTCAGGCCACGGCGGGCCAACTCGTCTTCGAGTGCGGCCTTTAAGGCGAGGTTTTGCTCGTTGATGGGGCTCTTGCCGCCAAATCCGTAGTAGTGCTCGCCTACTTCTTCGAGGCGGGAATCGGGGATGCCCTTGCCTGCGGTCACGTTGCGTAGGAACGGAACCACGTCTTCTGGCTTGTTGGGGCCACCGAACGAGTATAGGAACAGCGCGTCATAGGGGGTTACGTTTGGGTTGTCCACACGCCTATGGTGTCATCGTTACCTGAATAAATCGCGTTTCATGGCAGAAAAACGGCCTAAAACGGCTGTGAAGTTTATGCGACAGACTGTCAGTTAACGTTCGGGGTCTTATTTCCGACGACACACCCAGGTCCCAGCGCGCCGCACCTCGTTCTTCCAACACCACCGTGGGCTCGCCGCATACGGCGGCTAGCGCCCTTCCCTGCGCTCGCGTGATGCGAACGCACGCAGTGCACGCAAATAGTCGACTCGTCGAAAATCAGGCCAATAGGCCTCACAGAAATAGAACTCCGATTTGGCTGACTGCCACAGCAAAAAGCCGCCAAGGCGCTGCTCACCGGAGGTGCGAATCACCAACTCAGGATCCGGCTGACCCTTTGTGTACAGGTGATCGTTGATGCCTTCCACGGAGATCTTCTCAATAATCTCCTCCACACTCAGACCTTGGCCCTTGTACTCGGTGAGCATGGACCGCACGGCATCGGCGATCTCGTGGCGGCCGCCGTACCCGATGGCCACGTTCACCTGCAGCCCTTCCACGGAACTCGTAGCCTGCTGGTACCGGACAAGGCTCTTAGCCAGTTCGGGCGGCAGCAGGTCCAACTTGCCCACTACGCGCAGGCGCCAACGCTGTGCCTCCGAGAGCTGGCGTACGGCATTCTCGATGATGGTGAATAGTGCGCCGAGTTCCTCACTGGATCGCATGAGGTTATCTGTGGAGAGCATCCACAGCGTAACCACCTCAACACCCAGATCCTCGCTCCAGCCTAGGAAATCTGCAATCTTGTCCGCACCACGCTGATGACCAGTGGCCGCGGGCTCACCGAACGACTTTGCCCAGCGCCGATTGCCGTCAAGGATGACGCCAACGTGCCGCGGCATCGAGTCGCGTGGGAGGCGGCGAGCAATGCGCTCCTCGTAAATTCCATAGAGGAACGAGGGTGTGAACACAGATGATGCCTTTCGGGCGGAATGGAAACATCTTCACGATACTGGGTAAGTGGGCAGGCCGGGGAATCTCGCGGGCAAAACTTTGCTTCATGTCCGCAAATCTTCACAGAATCCCTAACTTACGCAACCGTAAGTTACGGTTGCGTAAGTTATGCTTTTCTTGAGCGCACACAGCGCCAACACTGAGATACTGAACGTGCGCAAGCACACTCAATCGAACCATTGTGGAGACAAAGTGGCACACAACGAGACCCTCGCCCCCAAAGGGTCCACCCAACCGGGATCAGGGGGCAACGCCGAGGTCGTTGACCCACCCAAGCCCAAACTTCGCGGCTGGATCCATGCGGTCACCTTCCCTCTGGCGCTAGCCGCCGGCATCGTACTCATCGTCCTCGCCCCAGCAACGGCGCCTAAGATCGCCTCACTCGTATTTGCAATATCAAGCTGGCTCCTTTTTGGCACCTCCGCCGTCTACCACCTGGGTAACTGGGGCCCCACCATCAAGGCGGCCCTGAGACGCTGGGACCACTCAAATATCTTCCTGATCATCGCGGGCACCTACACGCCGCTTGCCGTGATGCTTCTGCCCAAACACACGGCGGAACTGCTCCTGATCATCGTGTGGACCGGCGCCATCTTGGGCTTGGCTGCGCGCATGATCTGGCTATCGGCGCCACGCTGGCTCTACGTCCCCATCTACATCGCGCTTGGTTGGGTTGCGGTGTGGTTCCTGCCTAGCTTCTGGCGCGCCGGCGGTGCAGCCGTGGTCTGGCTCGTGATTGCAGGCGGTCTTGCCTATACGCTCGGTGCCGTGGTGTACGGTCTTAAACGGCCGAATCCTTCACCCAAGTGGTTTGGTTTTCACGAGATTTTTCACAGCTTCACGGTGGCTGGTTTTGCCTGCCACTTTGTGGCCGTCATGATGGCTGTACTGCAATAGTTCGCTGCACAGCCGGCTAGGTCGGGTAGCGTACTTACGGCCTGATTGGGGCCTGCTTGCGTGGAAACCCGTTCACATTCTGCGGTTTTTCAACGACGGATTACGCGTGCGCGTCAACTCAATGTCCGTCAGATCAACGTCTGCCACAAGAATCGAGCGTTCGTCGCGCAGTTCGGCGCGCACCGTTCCGTCTGCCATCACCACAGTTGAGTGCCCCACCACGCCCCGGCCAGTCATCGCCGCACCCACCATCACGCAGGTATTTTCGATTGCTCGCGCTGCGAGCAGGGTCCGCCACTGAGCCAGTTTGTTGGGTCCGGCGGCCCACGCTGCCGGATTCACAACGATTTGAGCACCACCCGCAGACCGGGTGCGGGTGATCTCGGGGAATCTCAGGTCGTAGCAAGTTTGCAGACCAATAGTGAACTGATCGCAGTTGAAAAGTCCAGTTTGCCCAGGATCACCGGCACTGAGCCGGTCTGACTCTTTGGAATCGAAGGCATCAAAGAGGTGGACCTTGTTATATGTGGTGATTATTTCGCCGCCATCGGCAACCACCAGGGTGTTAGTTGGTGCCAGACCTGGCTGAGGATTAGTGCGAAGCACGCCTGCTATAACGCATAACTCGTACTGCTCGCTAAGTTCACGCATCAGGCATTCATAGGTGCCGCCTGCAGGCTCGGCTAAATTCGGGTCAGCCCCTCCCGGGTCAAAACCGGAGGCATATTCGGGAAGGACTAGCAGCCGGGCCTCGGCGTCTCGAGCCCAGTCAGCGGAATCTCTGAGGATCGCTCGTGCGAGTTCCCTGTCCTTGGTTATTTCAACCTGTGCTACAGCGATGCGCATCTTCACATCGTCGCACGATCTGGCCGTTTTGCCTGTGAACGCTGCGTATTGGTTGTGTCGAGGCTGTGCGTGAAGTCACGTCAACTTACAGTGCTGCTTCGCACGTGCAGCGCAAGTAAGCAGTTATTCCAGCACGTTGTCACTGGTGACGGCCGTGCTACCGCCATAAGAGCCGGCGGTGAGCATAGCTGCGATCATGCGCTAGTCGCGTTGGACGTCGTCGTTTTTCCCGTTCGATGGGGAGTTGTCCACGGCGTCGCTAGTACCGGATTCAGCACCGGAACCTGACGGATTTTCGGTAGGCAAATCAGAATCGGTCGAGGACACGGAATCGCCAACAGATACAGAAACGTCGCCGAGTACACCCGCACTATTAGTGGACTGACGCCGCTGTGGTCCTGGTCCATCAAACGTAGCCGTCACACGGATGGTGGCGTTGTCCTTGTGGGCAACCTTACGTAGTTTGCCCGCCATGGAGAGGAAAAGCAGAACCGCCACGGCGGTGATCAGGAAGATCGTAAGGAACCCCGGAAGCCCAGGAGATACGTCGGTATCTTTCAAACCCGGACGCAACTGATCCTCAGGCGGTGTTGTGGTGGTTGAGGTGGGCTCGGGCGTTTCAGCATAGATGACGGCATCGAGCGTGCCACCTTCAATATTCATCAGTGCGGAATTCATTAGTGCACCTCGGTTTCGGGAGAAATACCGGCAAACAGGTCGGTCTCCGGGAGCGTAGTTTCTACCCGGGAGAACGCCAGTTCATACTCTTCAAAAGGCCACACCCGGGCCTCGAGATCACGTGGTACGGCAAAAAAGAAGCCGTTTGGGTCGATCTGCGTTGCATGCGCCTTAAGTGCGGCATCACGCTGCGGGAAGTACTTTGCAATCTCAACGCGCGTGGTTACCTCGCGCTCTGGGATTTCTCGCGCCTGCCGGCTGGCCACCCAGTCACCATACGGGGAGGTCAAACCAGCCTTGATCATTTCCTCGTGCAGAGTGGAAATACGATGCATTGAGAAGTCGTGGTTGTAGTAAAGCTTTGACACTGACCACGGTTCGCCAGTGCCCTCATACGCCTCGGGATTACCCGCCTGTTCAAAGGCTTCCTGCGCAACCCGGTGGCACATGATGTGGTCCGGGTGGGGGTAACCACCAGACGGGTCGTACGTGGTCATAACGTGTGGGCGAAACTCTCGCACGATCTCCACGAGTGGGCGGGTCGCGTCTTCAAGTGAGTGCCGCGCAAAGCAGCCCTCGGGCAGGGGCGGGAGCGGATCACCCTCAGGCAAGCCAGAATCCACAAAACCCAACCACCTGTGCTGAACGCCCAGAGCCTGCGCAGCGTGACGCATCTCTACTTCACGAACCGCCCTCATGGGTTCAAGTTCTGGGATATCGCGGCCATAATTGGGGTTAAGGACGCTGCCGCGCTCACCACCCGTGCAACTGACCACGAGAACCTCGTAGCCCTCAGCTGCATAGCGTGCAGTGGTGGCTGCGCCCTTACTCGATTCGTCATCAGGGTGCGCATGGACGGCCAGGAGCCGAAGCGGCGATGTGGACAAGACAACCTCCGGGAACTTGCAAACTACAGCGCGCGTTGAACGTGCAACTCCTTGAAACAATAATCGAAAACACAGGTCTGCGAGCCCGCATTCGCTTACAGATTGGTCACCTTCAGAAAGGCCCTCGTGAGCAACGAGTACTACGACGAGTACGAACTGGACGAAGAAGCCCCGGTCCTTGCGCCGTCAACTCCCTCCGGTCCGTCCGGCTCACTCACACCCCGTGGCCGACGTTTTGCCATCTGGCTGGGCGCTATTGCCATCGCCGTTGCCGTAGCAGTTATGGCATACATTGCCTTTGGAATTCCCACCATCCGGTACAAAGAAGTGGGCTTCAACATCAAGGGCGCAGAGTCCATTGAGCTCACATTTGATGTGTCCAAACCCAACGACTGGACGCTCAGTTGCGTACTGAATGCGCTCAACGAAAACTACGCCCAGGTGGGTACCAAAACCGTTACCATCGGCCCTTCGGATGAGCACGAGCAGCGGTACTCCACGGAAATTCGCACTACCGAAAAGGCAGTGACCGCAATCGTGGACTCCTGCAAACCCACAGACATGCCATAGCGCTGCAAAACCTAGGAAATCCCCCACATTCATTGCTATACTTGTTGTTTCATCACGGAAGAGAGCGCGGCCAAAGCCTACAAGAACTCAAGCATGCCCACGCGCGCAGACTTCTCCGCCAGCTTCACCGTCAACATTGAACGGCTACATAGAACGAGCTATTCGGAACGTTCTATATGCCTTTAATCAAGACATGAGCCCCACTGTCAGGCCCACGAAGCACAGTACGGAAGTCGCGTTCGGGGGCACATTCTTTTATGGCGCCAGTTTGGCTGCGCTTTATTGCGCCTGTGGGGTTAGCCGGAACACCCCCGCTGGTATTCGTCCCAACAAAGGAAGGAGCGACCTGTGACTCAGACAGACGTCACGTGGCTCACCCAGGAGGCATACGACCGCCTCCAGGCCGAACTCGAGAACCTGAGCGGGCCCGCTCGCCAGGAAATTACAGAACGTATCGCCGCTGCGCGCGACGAAGGCGACCTCAAGGAGAACGGTGGCTACCACGCCGCCCGCGAAGAGCAAGCCAAAAATGAGGCTCGCATCCGTGAGCTCACTGAGAAGTTGCGTAACGTTCGCATCGGTTCACCAGCAGATGACGGAGTCGTCGAAGCTGGAATGATCGTTACTGCGGACATGTTCGGCGATGAGATGGTATTCCTTCTCGGCTCACGCGAAATCGCAGAAACTACCGATCTAGATGTGTACTCCGAGCGATCCCCGCTCGGCGCCGCAATCAACGGCAAAAAGGTTGGCGAGACCGCGAGCTACACCGCACCCAACGGCAAGGTCATCGAGGTCACCATTAAGGCCGCTAAGCCTTACGAGGGCTGACCTCACCTGACGCCAAATTTTGCACCGCAGGTACGGGTCCATAGTGGTAGGACCCGCACCTGCGGTTTTTGCGCTCTGGGCCATCTACACTCTGGGGCTCACGGGCCATATATCTTGCGCCAAGGGACTCCCCCAACCACCTCGTCGATAAGCGCATTAATGATGTAGATACAACGAAAATGATGTATCTACAGCAATTTTCATAGATCTCATGAAGTGAGATGTTACGTTGCGCCAGTCAACATCGCCTCAGGAGAGGTGGTAGCCCTTGGACCGCATGTACTCGAGCACCTGTGCACAGTGCTCCGGCCCCTTAGTTTCAACCTGCATGGTCACCTCAACCTCATCGATTTCAAGGTCCACACCAGTGCGCACATGATCCACGTGCATAATGTTGGCGTTTTGCGCAGCCACATCAAAGAGCATCTGCGCCAATGCGCCCGGCCGGTCCACAAGCCGAACCTTGATCACCATGAATCTGCCGGCTGAAACCAAACCATGCCGGATCACACGCAGCAGAATATTTGGGTCCACATTCCCACCGGACAACAGCGCCACAACGGGCCCTTCAAACTCGCCTGGATGAGCCATGAGCGCAGCCACACCTGTCACCCCAGCAGGCTCAACCACAAGCTTTGCGCGTTCAGCCACGTACAGAAGCGCTCGCGAAATATCCTCCTCGCTGACGTTTACCATCCGCGTTTTGCCACGTGCGATGATTTCAAACGGCAACGCCCCCGGCGTAGCCACAGCAATGCCATCCGCCATCGTTGACTGAACCGCGTGGGTGACCGGATGGCCAGCCGCAAGAGACTCGGTATATGCCGAGGCGCGGCTTGCCTGCACTCCAACCACTGTGACCTCAGGAGCAACCTGGGCAAAAGCCGCTACAAGTCCTGCCACAAGTCCGCCACCGCCCACGGGCGCCAAAACCGTTTTGACATCTGGCACCTGAGCCAAGATCTCCAAAGCTAAGGTGCCCTGCCCCGCAATCACATCCGCATGATCAAAAGGGTGGATAAACACGGCACCGGTACGCTCCGCTTCCGTACGCGCGGCAGCTAAGGCCTCCTCCACGGTCTCCCCCACGAGCCGCACTTCCGCACCGTACGAGCGGGTGGCCTCAACCTTGGGCAACGCTGCTCCCATTGGCATATACACCACCGCTTTGATACCCAAGGCAGCTGCGCCCAAAGCCACACCCTGCGCATGATTTCCTGCAGAGGCAGCAACAACGCCGCGAGCGCGATCCGATTCACTCAAACGGGCCATGCGCACGTACGCACCACGAACCTTAAAGGAGCCCGAACGCTGGAGGTTTTCGCACTTGAAATAGGTGGGCACGCCCGTATATTTCTCCAGCACATGGGACGATTCGAGAGGTGTTACTCGGGCTATCGTCGCTAATTCCTGCTGGGCACGCTGGATCGATTCCAACGAGACCGGCCACTCATTTTCATTCACGGTACTCATATGCAGGTGGGTGTCCTCTTCCGGTGCGCCCACGCAGTGGGCTGGTCTTATGAACCGTTGTGGGGAGACTGCGAGCCAGAATCATCCGAGGTGGTGTGGGATTCAGCGCCGTCAGCGGCGCGATCTTGCGCCGTTCCCTCCCCCCTATTTTGGAACCTCGCAAGGAACTTTTCCAACGACGGCGCGGTCTTTTCTTCCACCTTGGGCTGATCCCACGCGCCATCGGACACATCACGAGCCGCAGACGTAACCATTACTGCGCGCCGACCAGCCGGGCGCATCGCAATATGGTCATCAAAACCCAACTCAGGGAACTTGTCATGACCATTGAAATACAAGATCACCGTATTGAGTACCGCCACAAGCGGTACCGCAAAAAGCGCACCAACAATTCCGGCAATGACGGTTCCGCCGGTCACCGCAAGCAACACCGCCACAGGGTGTAGGGACACGGCGCGGCCCATGAGGAACGGCTGAAGCAAGTGGCCCTCAATCTGCTGGACCAGCAGCACAATGCCCAACATCACCAGGGCCCACACCCAGCCCTTAGCCACAAGAGCTACAAGCACCGCGATAGTACCCGTGATGATTGCCCCAACAAATGGAATAAAGGAGCCCAAAAACACAAGTGCGGCCATGGGTACCACGAGCGGCAGACCAATTATCGCGGCTCCAACGCCAATGCCCAACGCATCAATGAACGCAACAAGAATCTGCGTGCGTACATAGGAAGATAAAGTGACAAGGCCGCGCCGACCAGCCTGGTGCGTGCGCTCGCGCACGTGACGCGGGAGCAGGCCAACAGTCCACGTCCAAATCTGGCGGCCATCGAGCAGAAAAAAGATGGTGCAGAACAGCGTGATGAGGAAGCCCGCTAGGACATGACCTACGGTTGTGGTGACCGTGACTGCGCCATCGAGAATAGTTGAGGTGTACTGCTGCACGTTATCTAGGAACGTGTTCCAGTAAGTTTCTACGCTCTCCAAGTTCAGGTTCAGCGGGGCACCCTGCGCCCACGCAAGAAGCTCGTTGAAGCCCTTGATGGCCTGATCCGAAAGCTGCGAGATACCGCTCACCAACTGTGTGCCTGCGGCCGTTACCAAACCAGCCAGCAACGCAAGCAGGAAGATCACCGAAAGCACTGCGGATAGACCGCGGGGCAATCGGATCTTGGTGCGTAAGAACCGATCCACAGGCTGCAACAGCACTGTCAGAAGCAGTGCAATGGCCACAGGAACCACCACAGTGCTCAAGAAACTGCACAGGTAGACAAACACGCCCGCAACTAAGAGAACCACAAGCATGCGCCAGCCCCAGGCGGCAGATGCCACCAGCACTGGAGGAATGTATGGTTCCTTTTTTTCGCGCGCCTGCGCGGAAACTGCGGCCTTCAACGTTGTCGAGGTGACCCGGACAGTTGTTGACTCGCCGGATGCGTCAACGCTTCCGGATTCAGATGGTGTGGTGTGCGACATGCTTCCCTTTCCGCCAATCCGAACGCACCGTGGGTGCATGCAGTTCCCATTCTCACCCGCTGAGCACCTGCGTGCGAGCATCGACACATTTCACAGGCGTGCGAATCGCTTCACGCGAGGTGTGCACGTGGTTTCCCGCAACGCATTCCGTACCGACTGGCTGGATGACTCATCCAATGAATGAATCCGTCTTCTGTTGGGAACAACAAGGCTGCCGCGCTGGTTGACACTAACTGTCAATACTTTCATAGCTGGCAGTACACAGGCGTCAGCCCCCAGGAGGAAAAATGCTAGAGGGTCTGTTTGGCTCCTCCCTGAAAACCACGATGGTCACGCCCGAACGCGCGTTGGCCGGACGTAGCGAGCGCGACTACCCACTACCCGCACGCCACGCCGTACTCGATGCGCCGTTGCAGTGGCCTGAAGGCACCGAGATGCACACTATCTACCTAGGTTTGGGCTGCTTCTGGGGTGCGGAAAAGGAATTTTGGCAGATGCCCGGCGTAGTCACTACGGCCGCCGGGTATCAGGGTGGTTTTACGCCAAACCCCTCGTACGAGGAGGTCTGCACTGGCTTGACTGGTCACGCGGAGATCGTCAAGGTGACGTATGACCCTGCCGTGTTATCCGATGAGCAGATTCTGAAGGCCTATTGGGAGTCGCACGACCCCACGCAAGGTTTCCGTCAGGGTAACGACGTAGGTACCCAGTACCGTTCGGCGGTGTACTACACCAGCCCCGAGCAAGAGGCTGCAGCGCGAGAGTCTCTCGAAACCTTCCAGCAGGCGCTTGCCGCTCACGGATATGGCCGGATCACCACCGAGATTCGCTCGGCCGAGGACGCCGGTGAGTTCTACTACGCCGAGCCATACCACCAGCAGTACCTGCACAAGAACCCCAACGGGTACTGCCCCGTCCACTCCACGGGTGTAGCCTGCGGCTAGTTTTACCGCTGGCGTCTAGAACTTTCTCCGCGAGATGGTACCTGCGGGGGTCAGATCGTAGCTGCCCGCTACGATCTGCCCCCCCGCAGGTACGATCTCGGTGTGTTGTTGGCAGTACCCAAGACGTGTGACGCTGCTATTTGCCGCGCTTCTTTGTCTTTGCTGCTTGGCGCGACTTTTGAATACGCGCGTACTTTGCGGACGCGTTTTTCGACGATTGCCGTGCGGTGCTCTTAGCCCCAGACTTTTGCCCTCCAGACTTTTGCCCTCCCAAGTTCTTGGTGCCGGTCTTTTGGGCTCCGGGCTTCTGTGTTGCCTGCCGTTCCTTCGGTGCGTCTTGGTTGGTTCCCGCACCTGAACCGCTGGCAGTACCCCGCGATGAGTTCACCGTGCGACCACGCACAATTCCAATGAACTCCTCAATATTTGGGTCCTCATCGCCTTGGCGCCAAACAAGCGCCACAGGCGCATCGGGGCCACCATCGAGTGGCAGATAGGTCAGGTCCTTACGGTGGTGCAATCGCGCAAGTGACTGCGGCACCACGATCACGCCCACGCCCGCAGCCACCACCTCGAGTGCAAGTTTGACGTTCGCAATCCGCTCGACTGCAGGCAGCCCGGGGAATTCGGCCCAGACCAACGGGTCGTCGAGGGAGTGTTGGACAACTTCACTGGAAAGATCTTCCAACGACAACTGGTCAGCGGCGGCAAAGTGATGGTCCTTTGGGAACACCACCACGGGCACCTCACGATACAGCTCAATAGCGTGCAGGCCCGTGCGGTCAATAGGTAGCCGGACGATGCTGGCGTGTGTTACGCCGGAGCGCACAGACTGCGCGCCGTCCAGCGTCTCGAGTGCAACAAGCTCCAGCGGAGTATCGCGGTGACGCTCCTTCCACATGCCAACCCACTTGGCCGGAGTGACCCCGGGGACGTACCCGAGCCTAAAAGTGGTGGGTGTCTCGCTGATTTCAGGGGATTGCATGCCGTTTTCCACAGTTCAAGGCTACCGGTATTCGGTAGGCTTGAGTCATGACATCTCGCAAGACCTCTCAGAGCATGAAGGCAGCCACTGCCGCCAAGAAGCTTGGCATCTACCTGCCTGCAGCGCCTCAGGAGTTTCAGGAGGCGAGTATTACCCGTGAGGAACTCGACGCGCTCCAATCCAACCCGCCCGAGTGGCTCGTTGATCTGCGCCGCAACGGCCCACACCCTCGCCCCATCGTGGCGGCACGCCTCGGCGTATCGATTTCAGGTCTTACCCGAAACGGCTACGCGGACCCGCTAACCACGGAAGAGATCAATGACATTCGCCGCGAGGAACCAAAGTGGCTGGTCATCGAACGTCAGATCGCCCAAGAGGTCAAGGCCGAGGAAGAGCGCGTGGCCAAGGAAAACCGCCTCAAGGCTGAGAAGGCTGCACGGCGTGCCAAGCGCCTCGAGCGGTAGATAGCTCGTGCGGTAGATAGCTCGTGCGGTAGGGCAGCGCAGGCACGAGTGCCGCTCAGCGGTGAGCCGCGCTTCATCAAGATTCTTTAGATTAACGACGAGTGGGCTGGGATCCAGCCCACTCGTCGTTTGTCTTTGTGCAGTAGAGAGAAACTCTCGATCACATCGCATCAGGCTATGGGGAGCACACCTCTTGCTCACGTCAGCACGGCAAAGATAATGTAGGTACATACCTACGCGAGGAGGTCAGACATGACCGTCATAAGTGCACGCGACTTCAACCGAGATGTAAGTGCTGCAAAGCGACAAGCCACGCATGGCCCCGTGGTTATCACTGATCGAGGTGAACCTGCCTTTGTCCTGCTGTCCATTGATGAGTTCCAACGTCTAAGTGGAAACGGAATCGACCTCGTCCACCGACTCAGCATGGATGAAGACTTGGATATTGAGTTTGAGCCGATGCATCTCAGCTTGAAGGTTCCAGAACTGTGAGTTATCTCCTCGACACGAACGTCCTGAGTGAACTGCGTAAGCCGGTACGAAAATCTAATCCGGGTGTGACCTCGTGGGTTGCGGATCATAATCCTTCAGAGATGCACATTTCCGTGATAACGATCTTTGAAATTGAACTTTGCATTAGGCAAGTTAAGCGTCGCGACCCTCATCAAGCCGAATTACTAGAGAACTGGCTGGAACAGGCAGTCCTACCAAGTTTTGCAGGACGAATACTGGCGGTAGACATACCAATCGCGCGTTTGGCAGCACAACTTCATGTTCCCGACCCGAGGCCCGAGCGCGATACGCTGATCGGCGCCACCGCCCGAGTTAACCAGTTGAGCATAGTAACTAGGAATATCCGTGATTTTTCTCCGCTGGGCGTCGACCTGATTAACCCATGGACTGAAGTGCACTAGATCCGTTGCACACAAAATTTCGCCAATACATGAGGGGCCGGACACAAAGTGTCCGGCCCCTCATGTATTAGTCAACAGCGCACGAACCTACACGAGTGGACGCTCGCCACAAATGTACTGTACGACCCAGGCGGAAATCAGGCGATGTCTACGAGGTCAACCACGAACACGAGGGTGGCGCCACCGGCAATACCCGCCTGTGGGACGCCGCGCATGCCATATCCGAGCTCTGGTGGGATCGAGAGCAGCACGCGCGAACCGAGCTGCTGACCCACGAGGCCTTGGTCCCAGCCGCCGATGACCGCGCCAATGCCGATGGGGAAATCAATGGTGGCGCCGCGGTCGTACGAGTTATCGAACACGCCGCCGCCCCATGCCTGGCCGAGGTAATGGACAACGATGTTGTCACCTGCGGCGATCTCGGGGCCGTCACCCTGGACGAGCACCTCAACGTGGAGGCCCTCAGGTGCCTCAGTTTCAGGGAAGGTAATTACCGGCTTGTCGCCGAATCCGCCGGATGCGGATGGAAGTTGGGTCGACATACGTCGATGCCTTTCGTTCAAGAATGGGAGGTGGCTAAACACAGGAGTTCCGCCGTGAACACACAGTGTACGGCACGGAGGTTACGTGCCCAGCGGGTTGCGTTTGGGTGGACAGTCAGTCCACCCAAACGTGTTTAAGCGCGTGCTTAGTCGTTGCCACGCAGGATCGCGAGCAGACGAAGCAGCTCAACGTACAGCCAGATGAGTGTAACCATCAGGCCAAATGCGGCAGACCACGCGTACTTCTTGGGGATGCCGTTCTTTACGCCGGTGGCGGCCGCGTCAAAGTCCATCACAAGCGACATTGCGGCAAGACCAACGGCTACCAAACCAATGACGATACCCAGTCCACCGCCGCGCATGCCCCAGCCGTCAAGCACGCCCGTCCATACGAGAACCACGTTCACCAGGGAGAACAGCAAGTAACCGAGCATGCCGATCAGCAGCACCCGAGTGAACTTTGGCGTGACGCGCACCTTACCGGATTTGAACAGGAACAGCGAAACCGCAAACACGGACAGCGTGCCAAGAACCGCCTGCAGCACAATGCCGTTAAGTGGCTGGCCATTGACCATAGTGTTCTCGAACGCGAACGACAGCCCGCCGAGGAACACACCCTGCGCGAGTGTGTACAGAATAATAAGCAGTGGGCTGGGCTCCTTTTTGAAGGAGTTGATCAGGCCAAACACGAGGCCCACGATCGCACCCACAAAGTACAGTTGCGGTGCGAGCTGCCAGGTGGCGGCTGCCGATACGATCAAGAGCACAAACAGCAGGCCGGTCTTCATGATGACGTCGTCATACGTCATCCGTCCGGTGTCTACTGAGGTGGCCGAGGGTGCGTTGTACATGGTGTCGAGCTGCTGGACGTTCATCCCTGCGGCAGCACCGGTGGCCATGTCTTGCGCCTGCCCGTAGCGCGGGTCCATTTGGGCTTGCGTGCGCTGCACATCGCGGTTGGCTTTCTCGCCAAAGACCGCGCTATTGCTAAAGACTGGGTTGGTCATCTTTCCTCCATTTGGGGGACTACACGCCCAGAATACAGTCCGAACATGCCCCTCTACTCGCTGGAACGTTTGTTGGGGCTGTTCCGTTCCCACTGGTCGGTGGGAAGATTACCCAAAGCTAGTTCCTGCAAGTCCCGTTAACCCTGTTTTGCGCAAACCCGTTTTGTGCCAACCCTGTGAGGTCACCTTGCGCTCCAGATTTCCGACGATTCTGCTTACGCCCGCAATCCTCCTAGGTTCCGCTCTGGTTGCGTCGTGCGGCGATGCGAACGCAAACTTTGCCAGTACCGTGAGCGATCACGTTTCCGCCGGCGAGGCCTTTACTCTTGATGCGCTCGATGCGCCGGTGAAGGAGTGGACAAGCGTCTACGTAGCGTGTCCCTATGCGGTGGTTGATGAGGCACCTGCCGCGTACCGCAGCGCGTTAGCCACGGTTGATACCTCAAACGAGGGTTCGCAGTGGCTGGTCTTTACAGGTGCACAGGACACCAAGCTTTTGACGTTGGACCGCACCAACGTGGACTTCTGCGGCGGGACCGACACAGGTAGCGAGTACCAACGTACACAGAAGTGGACCGCCCACAAACCGGATAGCGGCACGGCCTGGAGCCTCTTCCCCGCACCTGAAACTGGCGAGTAAGGTCCTAGCAATCCTAGATTCCTAGCAAGCCATGAAGACTCCCGAGTGGGAAGTTCAGATCCCTCTAGCGAGGTGAGTCCCCTCGCTGTGGGAGGGAACTCACCCACCAAGTAGGGATCTGACCACGCGATGTAAGTGTGGTACCCCCAGTCGGACTCGAACCGACACTGGACCGATTTTAAGTCGGTTGCCTCTGCCATTGGGCTATGGGGGCGGGTCGCAACCACGATCGTCGAAAATCTGTGGCAGCGAATCCG
>Ga0222423_1000460_pt1 | contig 28424 bp, 32 predicted proteins | sample 3A0metagenome_FD_182472 | JGI IMG/M metagenome (GOLD analysis project Ga0222423, IMG submission 182472) | Enriched microbial communities from leaf-cutter ant dump, University of Wisconsin, Madison, United States - 3A0 (version 2) | ecosystem: Environmental > Terrestrial > Nest > Insects nest >...
CCGGCACCCTTCGCGACGACGCGCGGCGCACCCGTGCCGGGCTCGTAGCGCAGGGCCACCGCGACGTGCGTGGGGTTGACGAGGACCACGTCGGCGTTCGCGATCTCGGCCATCATCCGGTTGCGGCTCATGGCCATCTGCTTGGAGCGGATCGCGCCCTTGAGCATCGGGTCGCCCTCGGTCCGCTTGTGCTCGTCCTTGATCTCCTTGCGGGACATCCGGGTCTGCTTGCGGTTGCGTCGGATGACGACGGCCACGTCGAGCAGGGCCAGCGCGATGCCCGCCGCGACGCCCCAGCGCAGCAGCGCCTGGCTGCCGCGTCCGGCCTCCCCCAGCAGGTGGCTGAGCGGCAGGCGCCCCGAGCCGACGACGAGCGGGATCATCCCGCGCACCGAGACGTAGAGCACGAGCCCCACGACGGCCGTCTTGAGCACCGTCTTGACGGCCTGCCACCAGGCCTGCGCACCGACGAGGCGCTTGACCCCCTTGGTGGGGTTGAGCTGCTCGACGTGGAGCTTGAACCGCCGCGGCCGCCACCCGCCCTGGGCCATCCCGATGGCCACGGTGACGATCACCAGCACGACGAACAGCGGTGCGAGCGTGCTGACGACGCTCGCGAGCCCGTCCCGCAGGGCGGCGACGGCCGCAGCCGGGGTGGGGTCGGCGGACACGTCGCGCAGCACCACGAGCTGGTCGGCTGCCGCGGCACGCCCCCGCGAGATGGTGGCCGGCAGCATGAGCAGCGCCGCGCCGAGCCCCAGCCAGGCGGGCAGGTCCTGCGACCGGCCGAGCTGCCCCTTGCGGTGCACCTCCTTCATGCGCTGCGGGGTGGCCTTCTCGCTCTTGTCCTCGCTCATCGGGTCACCCCCAGCAGCTGCGTGACGGAGCGGTGGGTGATCGCCTCGATGACGGCGGGCAGGCCCAGCAGCGCGAACCCGCCGAGCGACAGCGTGAGCAGGATCTTCAGCGGGAAGCCGAGCGCGAAGGCGTTCAGGGCGGGGGCGACGCGGGTGAGCAGGCCGAGCCCCGCGTCGGCGAGGAACAGCACGACGACGAGCGGGCCGGCGATCTGCAGCGCGGCGAGGAACATCTGGGTCAGGGCGCTCGTCAGCGTCTGCGCCAGGACGGCGGTGTCGAGCATCACGCCCAGCGGCAGCGCGTCGAACGAGCGCACCATCCCGGCGATCACCACCTGGTAGGCGTCGCTCGCGAACAGCAGCACGACCGCGGCCATCTGGTACAGGCGCTGGAACGGCGCGCCGCTCGTCATGCCCATCGGGTCGAAGGCGGTGGCGAGCTGGAAGCCGCCCTGCAGGTCGATGAGCGCCCCCGCCGACTGCACCGCCGAGAACACGAGCGAGACGAGGAACCCGAGCGCCGCGCCGATCACGGCCTGCCCGACCAGCGCACCCAGGAACGCCGGCGTCGTGTCCGACGGGAGCGGGTCGAGCCGCGGCGCCACCGCGAGCGCGAGCGCGAACGCCAGCGCGACCTTGACCGTGCCGGGGACGCCGCGGTGGGCGAACGGCGGCGCGACGACGAGGAACGCGGCGAACCGCACGCTCGCGAGCAGCACGGTCTCGACGCCGGCGAGCGGGAGGGTCAGCGCGGCGGGGCCCACGTCAGCCTCCGACCAGGGTGGGGATGCGGGCGAACAGGTCCGCGGTGAAGGAGATCAGCTCGGAGATCATCCAGTGCCCGCACACGAGCAGCGCGACCGCTGCGGCGATGGCCTTGGGGACGAAGCTGAGCGTGACCTCCTGGATCTGGGTCACGGACTGCACCAAAGACACGACGAACCCGACCACCAGGGCGGTCACCAGCACGGGTGCGCAGAGCTTGGCGGCCAGGACGAGCGCGTCGAAGCCGATGTCGAGGACTGCGGCGGTGTCCATCAGCCACCGCCCGTGTACGAGCCGACGAGCGAGGTGACGACCAGGCCCCAGCCGTCCACCAGCACGAACAGCAGCAGCTTGAAGGGCAGCGAGATCATCACGGGCGGCAGCATCATCATGCCCATCGACATCAGCGACGCCGAGACCACCAGGTCGATCACCAGGAACGGCACGAAGATGACGAAGCCCATGATGAACGCGGACCGCAGCTCGGAGAGCAGGAACGCGGGGATCAGCGTGGTCATCGCGACGTCGTCGGCGGTCTCGGGGTTGGGCTCGTCCGCCGCCCGGGTCAGCAGCGCCAGGTCCTGCTCCCGCGTGTGCTTCTCCATGAACCCCCGCAGCGGGACGGAGCCCGCGTCGACCGCCTGGGAGAACGTCTTCTCACCGTGCAGGTAGGGCTGCACGGCGTCGTCGTTGACGTCGCCCAGCACGGGCGACATGACGAACAACGAGAGGAAGAGCGCGAGACCGGCGAGCACCTGGTTGGGCGGCACGCCCTGCAGGCCCAGGGCGTTCCGCGTGAAGGCCAGCACCACGAAGATCTTGGTGAAGCTGGTCATCATGAGGATCAGCGCGGGGGCGACGGACAGCAGCGTGATGGCGATGAGCACCACGACCGACGTGCTGGGCGTGCCGTTCACGCCGTTGACGGAGACCGACACGCTGTCGCCGGGTGCGGCGGGGGGCGTGGGGGTCGCAGGGGCGGTCGGGTCGGCCGACGCCGCCACGGCGCCGGTGACGAGGAGCGTGCCCGCGAGCGCGACGACGACGAGCAGCCGCCGCAGCCCGCGACGGGCGGTGCTCATCGTCGGACCGTCCGGTCCTGCAACGTGCGGACGAACGTCTTCCACGTCTGCGGGTCCAGCACCGATCCGGCCAGCGCACCGCCCGCGGGGCGCCGCGCGAGGCCCGGCAGCGCACCGGTGAGGGTGCCGTCCTTGCCGGTGGGGAGCACGGGGGACGGCGACGCGGCGGTGCCGGCGGCAGCCTCGGACGTCCGCCGGGGCGACGGCAGTCGCACCACCGGCTTCGAGGTCGGCCCGGACGTCGGTACGGCTGCCGGCGCCTCGAGGGGCTCCGCCACGGGGGCCAGCTCGCTCAGCATCGTGACCTGCTGGTCGCCGTAGCCCACCAGGATCCGGCGGCTCCCGACGGCGAGCACCGCGACGCCCGCGTGCCGGCTGACCGACTGCTTGCCCACCACGCGCAACGGCGCCTCGCGCGGCGTCCGCGCGCGGGAGCCGCCGCTCAGCCGGCGGCTCGCGTACAGCAGGATCCCCACCACGCACGCCAGGGACAGCAGCACGCGGCCGACGAGCATGGCCGTCTCCATCAGCGCGTCGCGTCCTCGTCGGCGACGATCTGCGTGACACGGATGCCGTAGGACTCGTCGACCACGACGATCTCTCCGCGCGCGATGAGGCGCCCGTTGACCATGAGGTCCGCGGGCCCGCCGGCGGCGCGGTCGAGGTCGAGGACCGTGCCGGGCGTGAGGTCGAGGACCTGGCGGACGGGCAGCGAGGTGCGGCCGATCTCGACCGTCAGGGTCATCTCGACGTCGTAGAGCATGCGCATCGTGCCGCGCGGCGTGGGCAGCGTGCCCGGCCGGGCGGGCGTCCCGTGCGGAGCCGGCTGCTCCCGCAGCCGCAGACCGAACCAACCCACCGTCGTCCCGTCGAGCGTGAGCGCGAAGACGTCCGCCGCGGCGAGCGCGGCCGACGCGTCCTGGGAGCGGCTCTCGTCGAGGACCCCCGTCCCCACCTCGCGGGCCGCGGCCTCGAGCGCGGGACGCACGGCGTCGTGCGCCGTGACCGTGCCGCCGGTCGCGGCCGCTGCGGCCTCGACATCGGCCAGCACGTCGGAGACGACGAGCACGACGTCCGCGCTCGGTGCACCGACGAGCGTCGCCACGTACGCGGTGGCACCCGCGGGGACCTCGGACACGAGCGCCGGCCGGACGGCGAGGGGCGCCGACGACGGGACCAGGGTCGCGGCAGCCTCGGCCGCGCGCAGGGCGACCGCGTCCGTGGCGGGGGCGAGCGGGTTCAGGGTGTTCATGCGGACTTCTCCTCGACGGTGACGACACGGCAGGCGAGCCGGGCGCCGTTGCTGCCGATGGCGGCACGGGCGAGCACGGCACCGTCGACGACCACGTCCAGCGGGGTCGACGACGGGTGCGACAGAGGGACGACGTCGCCGACCTGGAGGGCCAGGACGTCGCGCGGGTGGACCTGGGACGGGGCGAACCGCACACCGACGCGCACGGGCACACCACCGACGGCGTGCTCGAGGTCCGCGCGCGCCGCCATGAGGCGCTCACGGTCGTCGGCCGAGGTGAGGTCCGCACCGTCGGCGGTCTTGAGCGCGGCGAGCATGCTGTCCGCGGGGAGCATGAGCGTGACCGCGTCCGTGCGCTCGCCCACGCGCAGGGTGAACGAGGCCACCAGGACCACCTCGGAGGCGGCGGTCGCCTGCACGAACTGGGGGTTGTACTGGATGCTCTGCACGGTGACGGCCAGCCGGGTCAGGCCGGCGAAGGCGTACTCGAGATCGGCCAGCGAGTGCTGCAGCAGGTCGCGCACGAGCGTCAGCTCGATCTCCGTCAGCTCGCGCGCGGCGCGGTCGTCGCCGCGGCCGTCGCCGCCGAACAGGTAGTCGATCCACACGAGCGTCGCGCCCACGGGCAGCTGCACGACGGCCGTCTGGCGGGCGGCGTCCACCGAGCACAGCACCATCGCCGTGAAGGTGGGCAGCGTGCCCACGTAGTCCTCGTAGGTCTGCAGCGTGACCTGCTCGAGCTCGAGCTGGCTGACCACTCGCAGCCGGGCGCTGAGCTGCGTGCCGAACTGACGGCCGAACCGCTCGAACGCCATCTCCAGGTGGCGCGCGTGCTCGCGCACCAACGTCATGGGGCGTCGGAAGTCGTAGGGCTCCGCCACCCCGCGAGGACGCCGGGGAGTGGGGACGCCGACGGCAGCGGGGGGCGCGTCGGGGACGTCGAGGTCGGTCACGAGCCACCTATCGGCGGGCGCGCAGGCGTTGTGAGCGATCGCGAGCGACGTGATCTCCGACCCGCCCCTCGTGGGCGGGCTCGGACCTGCGGGAAGGTCCGTCGGAGCGGTGCGGCGCCCTCCGTGGCGCCAGGAATCGACCGGCCGCTGCCGGTTACTGCGTGACGTAGTTGGTCAGGTAGACCCCCATCACCTCGCCCTCGTAGTCCTCGGCGAGCGTCTTGGTCAGCGTCGCGCGCAGCTTCTCGCGCGTCTTGGCGTCCGACACCTCGGCCACGGTCCGGCCGGAGAACAGGGTGATGGCCGCGTCCACGGCCTTCGACGGGTCCGGCGCCTCGGCCGTGTCCTTGGTCAGCTGCAGCGAGAAGCCGAGCCGCAGGTAGTGGCCGTCGGCCAGGTTCAGGCTCACGGGATCGACGGCGAGCACCTCGCCCGGCTCGGGCGTGGGCTCTGCCGCGGGCGCGCCGGACTTCGGAGCGAGGACGAAGAAGTAGACGGCGCCCAGCACCGCGAGCAGCACCGGGACCGCGACGAGGACCAGCTTCTTCCTCGACTTCTTGGGCGCGTCCTCGGTCTCCTCCTCGACGGCCGGCGCGGCTGACCCGCCGCCGATCTTGCCGCCGATCTTCTGACCGGACACCACACGCTGCTCGATGGGCATCGCGCTACTCCTTGCTCAACGCGGGCAGCAGGGCCCGCACCTCGTCGGACGCACCGGACAGCACCACCAGGTCCACCCGGCGGTTGGCCTCGAGGGCCGCGTCGGAGTGCCCGGCCACCGCGGGACGCTCGTCGCCGTAGCCGACGGACATGATGCGGCGACCGGGAACCTTGTCCTGCTCGACCAGGTGCCGCAGCACCTGGGTGGCGCGATCGGCGGAGAGCTCCCAGTTGGTCGCGTACCGGCCGGAGACCGGCAGGACGTTGGCGTGCCCCTCCACGGAGATCTGCTCGTCGAGGTCGCGCAGGACCGGCCCGGCCGCGTCCAGCACGCGGCGCGCCGTGGCGGTCAGCGTGGCGTCGGCCGGGGCGAAGAAGACGTCGTCGGCGACGAGGCCGAGCACGAGGCCCCGCTCGTCGATCTGGAAGCGGACCGTGTCGGACAGGTGCCGTGCGGACAGCCGGGCCTCGATCCGGTCCCGCAGCTTCTCCAGGTGTGCGGCCTCCTTGCGCGCCGCGGCCATCACGGCGGCGCTCGGGGCGTCCGCGGGCGGGGACGCGGCCGACGTGGGCGCCGTGCCCTGCTCGCCGAGCCCGTCGTCGGCGTCGACGATCCCCTCGGTGCTGTCCTGCGGAGTCGTCTGCTTGGTGATCGTGTCCCCGACCATCGCGCCCTGGCTCCCGTCGAGCACGGCCGTGGTGCCCTGCTGGTCCTGGAACCCCGCGGCCAGGGAGTCCCGCAGCGCGATGTACTTGTCCTGGTCCACCTGGCTGATGGCGAACAGCACGATGAACAGGGCCATGAGCACGGTGATCATGTCCGAGTAGCTGACCAGCCAGCGCTCGTGGTTGACGTGCTCCTCCTCGTGCGCGCCGCCCCGTCGGGACCGGCCCCGCCCGCCGGCGCTCATGCGGCCTTCTTCTCGGCCGGCTCGGGCGGCAGCAGGCTGCGCAGGCGTTCCCCGACGAGTCGCGGGTTCGCCCCGGCCTGGAGCGCGAGCAGCCCCTCGAGCGTGACCTCCATCTGCGTGCACTCCAGGTCGGAGATGCGCTTGATGCGCGCCCCGAGCGGCAGCCAGATGACGTTCGCCGACAGGATGCCCCACAGCGTCGCGACGAACGCGGCGGCGATCGAGTGGCCCAGCTCGGACGGCTCGGACAGGTTCTCGAGCACGTGCACCAGCGAGATGACCGTGCCGATGATCCCGATGGTCGGGGCGTAGCCGCCCATGTCCGCGAAGTACTTGGCGTGCACGCGGTCGGACGTGCGCTTGGTGGCGATCTTGTCCTCGAGGATGATGCGCAGGTCCTCGGGGTCGGTCCCGTCGATGGCGGCCTGCAGCCCACCGCGCAGGAACTCGTCGTCGATGGTGCGCGCCTCGTCCTCGAGCGCGAGCAGCCCCTCGCGGCGCGCCCGGTCCGCGAGCGCGACGACCGTCTCGACGGTCGTCGACGGGTCCGGCGCCTTGCTGCGCAGCGCGCGCGGGATCGCCGCGAACGAACCCTTCACGTCCTTGAGGGTGTGCCCCGCGATGCCCACGCCGATCGTGCCCAGCCACACCAGCAGCAGGGGCGCGGGCAGCATGATCGACATCGGGTTGGCGCCCTCCATGAAGAGCGCGCCGAAGATGGCGACGAACGCGACGCCGATGCCGATCAGTCCAGCCGGGTCCATCACACGCTCCTCGGTCGTAGGGGAAGGGTGGGGGCCAGGGTCTCGTCGCCCGTGCCGGCGGACGTGCCGGCGGACGTGCCGGCGGGGACGTCGTCGTCGCGCACGAGCGCCATGTGGGGCGTCGCGCGCAGCTCCTGCGAGCGGGCCAGCACCGCGGCACGGTGCTCGTTGATGCGGGCGATCACCTCGGCCATGGGCTCCGCGACGATGTACTTGGTGCCGTCGATGAGCGTCACGATGGTGTCCGGCGCGCTGTCGATGCGTTGGACCAGGTCGGGGTTGACCCCGAACTGGTCGCCGGTGAGGCGAGTCACGACGATCATCTGGAACACCCGTCCTTGGTGCGGTGCGGCGTGTGCCGCGGGGCCCGTCCGTGGGCCCTCGATGTCCCTCCCATCGACCGGTCGCCCCGGGATGTGAGGTGTCCTGCGGCTGCCCCTCGCCGGCGCCGTGCACCGGCGAGGGGCCGCGGTCAGCGCTTGAGGTTGACGAGCTCCTGCAGCACCTCGTCGGAGGTGGTGATGACGCGCGAGTTCGCCTGGAACCCGCGCTGGGCGATGATCAGGCTGGTGAACTCGCTGGACAGGTCCACGTTCGACATCTCGAGCGCACCCCCGGCGAGCGAGCCGCGGCCGCCGGTCCCGGCGGTGCCGATCGCGGGGTCGCCGGAGTTGACGGTGGTGCGGAACAGCGAGCCGCCCGCCTTCTCCAGCCCTGCCGGGTTGGTGAACGAGCCGAGCGCGATGCGGCCCACGACCTGCTTGAGGCCGTTGCTGAACGAGCCCGTGATGGTGCCGTCGGCGCCGAGCGCGAACGACTGCAGCGTGCCCGCCGCCTGACCGTCCTGGCTCTGCGCCTTGACCGTGTCCAGACCGGAGAAGCCGGTCAGGGACGAGATGTCCACGCTCACGCCACCGACGGTCAGGCTGCCCGCCGACGTCAGCTTGCCGTCGGCGTCGAAGGTCATCGCCGTGGGGGCGACCGTCGAGCTGCCGTCGCTCGCGCCCACCGTCCAGCCGGTGGCGGACTTGGTGAACGTCAGCGTCAGCGTCCGCTCGGCGCCGGTGGCGTCGTACAGGTCGACGGTCCGGTTGAGGACCGTCCCGTCGGTCGCGGCCGCGTCGAGGTTGCCGCCGTAGGAGGCCTTGGTCGAGGCGACGGCCGGCATGAGCGTCCCGGCCGGGACCTTGAGGTCCGTCAGGGGGGCGTTGGTGTCGATGACCCCGTTGACCGCGGCCCAGCCCTGGACCAGCGCACCCTCGCCCGGCAGCACCATCTGGCCGGACGCGTCGAAGTCGAACGACCCCGCCCGCGTGTAGTACGTCTCGTTGCCCTTGCGGACGACGAAGAACCCGTCGCCCTGGATCATCATGTCGGTGCTGCGGCCCGTGGTCTGCGAGGCGCCCTGCGTGAAGCTCGTCGTGATGCCCGCGACCCGCACGCCCAGACCCACCTGCGCGGGGTTGGTGCCACCGACGCCGTCCTGGGCGCCACCGGCGTTGGTGAGGACCTGGGACAGGGTGTCCTGGAACTGGACCTGCGAGCTCTTGAAGCCCGTGGTGTTGACGTTGGCGATGTTGTTGCCAGTGACGTCGAGCATCGTCTGGTGGCTGCGCAGGCCGCTGATGCCGGAGAAGAGCGAACGGAGCATGTCGGGATCCCTTTCAGGGGGCCGGCCGAGGGTTCGGCGCGGGGTCGGGTGGGGTCAGGAGGAGGGGGCGTCGGTGACGGTCGCCACGTGGTCGAGCGCGACGTCGGTGCCGTCGACGGAGACGGTCGGCACGGAGCCGGTGAAGGACACGCCGTCGGCGGTGCCGCTGTGCTCGACGCCCGCGTCGTCGGTCCAGGAGACCTGCTTGCCGAGGAACGTGGACGCCGCCACGCGCATCTGCAGCGCGAACGACTCGCGTGACGTGGCCGTCAGCTCCTCGAGCCGTTCCATGGTGGTGAGCTGCGTCGTCTGCTCCATGAGCTGCGAGGAGTCCATAGGGCTGCTCGGGTCCTGGTTGCGCAGCTGCGTGACCAGGAGGTTGAGGAACGCCTGCTTGTCGAGCTCGCCGCTGCTCGTGCTGGACGACGACGTCGCGGTCGTGGCCGTCGCGGCGTAGGAGGTGTCGATGGACATGGTGTCTCCGCTGGTGGTCGGGTCAGGCGTACAGGTCGAGGTGTCCGGGCGAGGCCCGGGACGGGTCGTTCGTGGCGGGTGACGTGGCCGCCACGGCGGGGGCGTCCGACGACGAACGGGTCGACGAGCCGGCCCCGCCCCGCCCGTCGCTCTGCCCCTCGCCCTGCCCCTCGCCCTGGCGGTCACCCGCCCCGCCGCTCGCCTCCTGGCCGGTGTGCCGGCTCGAGACGTCCACCTGGACGCCGGCCGAGGCCAGGTCGCGCCGCAGGTCGGCGAGCGACGAGCGCAGCGCGTCCCGCGCCGCGTCGCCGGCACCGACGAGCTCCACGCGCACCGACTCGGGGCCGATGTGCGCGACGATCCGCACCGGGCCCAGGTGCTCGGGGTCCACCGGCACGGTGAGCACGTGCGTGCCGCGGGACAGGCCGTGCAGCGCGGTCAGCCGCGCACCGAGCTGTTCCGCGAGCGGGACCGGCGTCTGCGCCGGCGCGGGCTGGGCGGGTGCGCTCTGGGCGGCGGCCGTCGGCGCTGCGGGGTGCGGAGCCGGAGCGACGGCGGGCCCGGCGGCCGCGCCGAGCGCGGTGGTCGAGAAGGCGGCCGGCTGCGGCGTGGTCACGTCGGCGGCGGTCGGCGGCAGCGCACCGGACGACGTCGCGGCGCGCGACGTGCCGTCGGTGGGCGCACCGGCCACCGACTCCGCACGGCCGGGCGCCCCGGCGCCGGCGGGGCCCTGCGTCGGGCCGCCGGTGATCGGGGCACCGCTCGGCGGGACGTCGGGCACGGCGGCAGCGGAGCCGACGGCGCCCGTCACGCGGACCGGACCCACGCCCGCGGCGGAGCCCCGCGGCGACGCGGCGGCGTCGGTCGCCGTCGCGTCCGCGCCCGTCGTCCCCGCGGTCGTCGCGCCCGTCGCCGTCGATGCGGGACCGTCGACTGCGGCGCTCGGGACGGCGTCGGCCCCGGACGACGCCGCAGGAGCAACCCGCCCCCCGCCCCTCACGGACACCGTGGCCTCACCCGGTGTCGCGGCGTCCGTGACCGCATCCGTGACCGCCTCCGTGACCGGAGGTGCGGCGGCGGACATCAGGGCACCGACCACGGGCGGCGGGACCGGCGTCCCTCCCGCGGGGGTCCCCGCGGGCGTCGTCGCGCCGTCCGTGCCCCCGGAGGTGCCGGTGGCCACGGCCTGGGTCGCACTCACCGGCCCCGGGGTTCCTGCCTCACCCGCACCGGGCCCCGCGGCACCGGGCGTCGCGTCCGGACCCGTGGCCGCGTCCCCCCGACCGGCTCGCGCCGAGCCACCGCGGACCGCGTCCCGCCGGTCCGGCTCCTGACCGGCCCGACGGGAGACCGTCGGGTCGGCCGCTGGACGCGCCCCGGTACGGCGACCCGCCGACTGCTCGGCGCGGGTGTCGGGCCCGGCATCCACCGATCGCAGCGCCTCGGCGAACGCGTCGGAGCCGCCACGACCCGCCTGGACCTGCGAGCGCGCGGTCGTCGCCGGCGTGACCGCCGTGACGAGGGTCGCGGCGCTCACGAGGCCGCTCCCACGAGCACGTCCCAGGCCGCCCGGGTCGGGTCCGCGGAGGTGCTCGCGGCTACGGGCGTCGCCGACTCCTGCGGCAGGATCCGGCGGATGTTCGTCGGCGTCGTGTAGACGTCGCGGATGTTCACCACCCCGCCGGGCTTGGGTGCGTCGATCATCTTGCCGTCCCCCAGGTAGATCGCGATGTGGGTGCCGCCGTGGAAGATCAGGAGGTCGCCGGGGCGGGCGTCCGCCATCGAGTCGACCTTCGTGCCGAGCCGTTGCTGCTCCCGGGCGGTGCGGGGGACGCCGTCGGCGATGCCGAGGTCGGTGAGCGAGCGCAGCACCAGACCGGAGCAGTCCAGACCCCCTTCGGACAGGGACTCACCACCCCAGACGTAGGGCACGCCCAGGTACTTCTTCGCCGTGGCGATCAGGTCCTGGGCCGTGACGTCGGTGTCGGGCGCGATGCCCGTCCCCGACGCCCGCCCCGTGCCCGACGACCCGGCGGTCGCCGACGTGCTGGCGGCCGCGAGCGCGGCGGCGAACTGGTCGGACGAGAGCGCACCGGACGACGAGGCCGCCGACGTGCCCGACCCGAGACCGGCCGTGGTGAGCGCGGCCACGCTCCCCGCCTGCGACCCGTCAGCCGCCGTGCTCGTCGGGCTCGTCGTCCGCGTGACCGTCGCCGGCGCGAACATCGAACGCAGCTCCTGCACCCGCGACTGCACCGCGGCGATGCCGTCCACGCTCATGCGTCCACCTCCGTGCCGACCGACGTGCGGGCCGCGACCTCGTCGAGCGCGACCTGCTCGGCGTGCTGCTCCTGGGCGTTCCAGGCCTCGGTGTGCCGCTCCTCGAGCCGCTCGAGCGCCCGCACGTCGCGGCGCGCACCGGTCCACTGCTCCGCCCGGGCGTCGACGGCGCGGCCCGCCTCGTCGAGCGCCGCAGCCTGCTCCCCCAGGAGCGCGGCGAGCGTGGCCCGGCTGGAGGTCGCCGCGAGCCACGCGAGGTCGTCGGACAGTGCCGGCGCGCCGGCGTGTGCGAGGGACGCCATGGTGTCGGCGCGGCGGGCGGCGGCCAGCTCCTGCGCGCGGCGCGCGGCAGCCAGCTCCGCGGCGGCCTGCTCCTCGGCACGAGCGCGCAGGCGGAGCAGGCTCGCCAGGGGGAACTCACGGTTCATGCCACGTCTCCCCACAGGTCGGTCAGCGCGACGAGTCGTCGCCAGGACTCGTCGGCGGGCGCGCGCTCGTCCATGCCCTGCTGGAGGAACGCGTCGATCTGCCGGCTGTGCGTGACGGCCGCGTCGACGAGCGGGTTGGATCCGGCCACGTAGGCACCCACGTCCAGCAGGTCCTGCGCCTGCCGACGCGCGGCCATGACCGAACGCAACCGCCGGCCGCGCTCGCGCTGCTCTGCCGTCGTGACGCGGCTCGCGACGCGGCTGATCGAGCCCAGGGCGTCGATGCTCGGGAAGTGGCCGGCCACGGCGAGGCGGCGGTCCAGCACGACGTGCCCGTCCAGGATGGACCGCGCGGCGTCGGCGACGGGCTCGTTGTGGTCGTCGCCGTCCACGAGCACGGTGTACAGCCCCGTCACCGAGCCGACGGGTCCGGTGCCCGCGCGCTCCAGGAGCTGGGCGAGCAGCGCGAACGTGCTGGGCGGGTAGCCGCGGGTGGCCGGGGGCTCCCCCACCGACAGTCCGATCTCCCGCTGCGCCATGGCCACGCGCGTGAGCGAGTCCATCATGAGCACGGCGTGCCGGCCCTGGTCGCGCAGGTGCTCGGCGATGCGGGTCGCGACGAAGGCGGACCGCAGGCGCACGAGCGGCGGTTCGTCGGACGTCGCGACGACGACGACGCTGCGCGCCAGCCCCTCGGGTCCGAGGTCGTCCTCGAGGAACTCACGCACCTCACGACCGCGCTCACCCACCAGCGCGATGACCGAGACCTCGGCCTGCGTGCCGCGCGCGATCATCGACAGCAGGCTCGACTTGCCGACGCCCGAACCGGCGAACAGCCCCAGCCGCTGGCCGCGCCCCGCCGTGACGAGCGTGTCGAGGACGCGCACCCCCAGGCCGAGCGGGGCGTCGACGCGGGAGCGCTCGAGCGGGTGCGGGGCGTGCCCACCGGTCGGCACCCAGGCGTCGGCACGCAGCGGGCCGCGCCCGTCGATGGGCCGACCGAGGCCGTCGAGGACCCGGCCCAGCAGGCCGTCGCCGACGGGGACGCGCAGCGTCCCGGCCGGGCGGACGGGCATCCCCGCCCGAAGGCCCGCGGTGGGGCCGAGCGGCATGCACCGCGCCGCCCCGTCCGACGTCGCGGCCACCTCGGCCAGCACACCGACGTCGGGGTCCCCCACCTGGACGAGGTCGCCGACCGCGGCGCGCACGCCCACGGCCTCGAGCGTCAGGCCGACGACCGCGCGCAGCCGCCCCACGGTCTGCGGACGGGCCGCCGCACGCACGGACGCGGGCAGCACCTGCGTCGCGGTGCTCATGAGCCGTCCGCCGTCCGGGCCAGCTCGACCCGCGCACGCTCCAGGGCTGCGCCGATCCGCGCGTCGATCGACCCGTCGGTGTGCTCGGCGACCGCGTCGCCGGGCTGCAGGGTCGGGTCGGCGACGAGGGCGACGTCGGGGTCGACGTCGTGCGTGCATCCCGCGAGCGCGGCGAGGTCGCGCGGGTGCAGGCGGACCGTGACCGGCCCGGGGGTCGGCTCGGCCGCCAGCACGCGCCCGAGGGCCGCACGGGCGGACCGGTCCCCGTCGGCCAGCTCCGACCCGAGCACGTCGGCCGCCAGCTCCAGCGCCCCTGCGTGCACGGCGGCCGTCGCGTCCAGCAGCACCGGCGTGCTCAACGCCCGGACCGTCTGCGCGGCATGCGCGAGCAGGGCCAGCGACGCCGCGAGACGCCGCTCGACGTCGGCGGCCTGCTGCGCGGCGGCCGCCCGCAGCACCATGGACTCCTGCGCGGCGTCGGCGGCCGCGCGGCGCGCACCGGCCGCGTACCCGGCCGCGAAGCCCGCCGCCCGCGCGTGCTCGTGCTCGGGCGTCTCGTGGGCCCCGGGCGCAGCCTCGAGCACGGCGGGCCGGAACTCGTGCACGACCGGGGCGGGGGTGAACGTGGTCTCAGGCAACGAATTCGTCCTCGCCCTCGCGCCGGACGGTGATCTGGCCGCTCTCCTCGAGGCGCCGGATGGCCTGCACGATCCCGGCGCGCGCCTCCTCGACCTGCGAGAGACGCACCGGGCCCAGCAGCTCGATCTCCTCGACGAGGTTCTCGCGGGCCCGCTCGGACAGGTTGCGCAGCACGGTGTCGCGCACCTCGTCCGTGACCCCCTTGAGGGCGACCGAGAGCTCGGCGGTCTCCACCTGCCGCAGCACGAGCTGCATGGCGCGGTCCTCGAGCAGCACGATGTCGCCGAAGACGAACATGCGGGAGCGGACCTCCTCGGCCAGTCCCTCGTCGCGGCGCGCCAGCCCCTCCAGGATCGCCTTCTCCGTGGTCGGGTCCGCGCGGTTGATGATCTCGACGAGCGGCTGCACCCCGCCGACGGCGGCGAGCTCGCGCGGTGCCAGCACGGTCGACGCCTTGCGCTGCAGGTTCTCCGCGACCACGGTCACGACGTCCGGGGACGCACGCTCCATGAGGGCGATCCGGTGCGCGACGTCCCCCTGCAGGTCGGGCTCGAGGCCCGCGAGGATGGCGGACGCGTGCTCCGGGCGCAGGTGGGCGAGCACGAGGGCGATGGCCTGGGGGTGCTCGCCGGCGAGCAGCGAGACGACCTGGCGGGCGTCGGCGTGCTGCAGGAACTCGAACGGCTGGCCGGCCATGCTGACCTGCAACCGTTCGAGCACCCCGGCGGCCGCCTCGCGACCCAGGGACGCCTCGAGCAGCTGCTGGGCCAGTCCCATGCCGCCGCCCACGCCCGGCCCCACGACCGATGCGGCGTAGAACTCCTCGAGCACCGCGTCGGCCGCCTGCTGGTCCACCCGGTCGAGCCGGACGATCTCGGCCGTGAGCGTCTCGATCTCCTCGACGTCCAGCGAGGCCATGACGCGCGCGGCACGCTCCCGGCCCAGCTGGACCAGCAGCATCGCCGCCTTCTGGGAACCGGTCAGGGTCGCGGCGCTCACGACGCCCTCCCACCCGTCGGCGTCAGCCACGAGCGCAGCAGGTCGGCGACCTCGTCCGGCTGCTCGTCGGCGAGCGCGGAGATCTCCGCGCGCTTGAGCGCCACGGGGTCGGGCTCGATGGGGCGCGGCGCCGGCGGGAGCACCGGCACGTCGTCGGCGTCGGGGCCGTCGAGGCCGGGCAGGTCGGACTCGGGCGGGCGGAGCACGGACAGCTCACCCAGGTCGACCGCCTCACGTCGAGCCCGGCGCGAGCGACGACCCAACCAGATCAGCACGATGATCGCGAGCAGCACCGCCCCGCCGATCGTCGCGGCCTGGCGCACGAAGGCGCTCTGCTTGTCCGCCGCAGCCGCGGCGTCCGCGTCGGCGAGCGCCTGCGCCGCGGCGTCGGCCTGCGTGGTGTCGAACTGGGCGGCCTGCACCGCGAGCGTGTCGCCGCGCTTGGTGTCGATGCCGGCGGCCGCGGCGATGGTCGCCTGCAGCTCCTCCATGTCCAGCGGTGCGGCGGCCTTGGCGTCGACGATCACCGCGACGGACTGCCGGGTCACGGCACCCGGTGCCGCCTTGACCACCTCGGTGGTCTTGTTCACCGCGTTGGTGACGTCCTCGGTGGTCGACGAGTAGTCGCCGGACCCGTCGGTGCCCGACGTCGTGCCGGTCACCTCCTGGTCGGGGCCGAGCACTCCGGCCGCGGAGCCACCCGTCCCGGAGTAGCTCTCCTTCTTGGTGGACGACGCCAGCGGCTGGGTCTTCGGGGTCGAGTCGAACTTCTCCGTGGTCCGCTGCGACTCGTCGAAGTTCAGGTCGGCGGTGACGGTCACGGCCGACTTCCCCGGGCCCACCACGCGGTCGAGCAGCGACTGCACGGACGCGCTGACGCGCTGCTCGTAGTCGTCCTGCTGACCGCTGGACGAGCCGGTCGTCCCCGTCCCGACGGCGGACAGGACCTTGCCGGACGCGTCGACGACCGCGACGTCGGTGGGCTGCATGTCCGGGATGCCGGCGGACACCAGGTGCACGATCGACTGCACCTGGTCCACCGAGAGCGTCGCCCCGGCACGCGTGCGGACGAACACCGACGCCGTGGGGTCCTGCTTGGAGTCGACGAAGACCGTGTCCTCGGGGATCGCCAGCTTGACGGTGGCGGCCTCGACACCGTCGATGGCACCGATCGTCTTCGCCAGCTCGCCCTCGAGCGCGCGCTGGTACGTCTTCTGCTGCTGGAACTCGCTGCTCGTCATCGGCATGTCGTCCAGCAACGAGTACCCGGCACCGTCGGCGTTGGCCGGGATGCCGGCCGCGGCCAGGTGGATGCGCTGCGCGTACAGGTCCTTGGCGGGAACGAGCACCGTGGAACCGCCGTCGGCCAGCTGGTAGGCGACGCCCTGGGAGTCCAGCTCGTCGACCACGGCGCTGGCGTCGGCACCGGACAGGCTCGTGAACAGCGGGCTCATGCTCGGGCGCGTCAGCCAGCTGCTGAGGAACACGGCCCCCAGCACGAGCACGGCGACCCCGATGACGGCGAGCGTGCGCTGCGCGACGGAGAACTGCTTGACCGCACCGGTGAGCCGGTCGAGCGACCTCTGGAGCTGCGCGGGCATCAGGCCTGCATCCTCATGATCTCGGAGAACGCCTCGACGGCCTTGTTGCGCACGGCCGCGGTGAGCTCGATCGCGAGCGACGACCGGGCCGCGGCGATCGTGTAGTCGTGCACGTTCTCGAGGCTGCCCGTGGCGGCCTGCACGGCCAGGTCGCTCGTCGTCGACTGGAGCTGCTGGAGCTGGTCGACCGACCCGAGCGCCGACTCGAAGGCGGCACCGGAGCCGGGCGTCGCGGCGGTCGCGCCGGACGTGGCCGTGGTGGGCAGCACCGCGGTGGCACCGCTCACGCTGCCGACGGGGACGATGGGAACGGTCATCAGGAGCGTCCGATCTGCAGTGCTGCGGTGTAGGTCTCCTTGGCGCGGTCGACGACGGCGGCGTTCGCCTGGTAGCCGCGCTGCGCCATGATCAGCTGGGACATCTGGCTCGACATGTCGATGTCGGGGTAGCGCACGTTGCCGTCCTCGTCGGCCAGCGGGTTCTCGGGCTCGTAGACGACCCGCCCCTCGGCCGAGCCGAACGCGGCGCCGGCCACCTGCACGCCGCCCTCGGGGCCGGAGGTCTCCTGCGCGACGACGTAGCGGGCGCGGAACGCGTCCTCGGACGTCGAGCGCACGGTCGAGATGTTCGCGAGGTTGTCACTGACCGCGTCGAGCCACGTGCGGTGCAGCGTGAGGCCGGTCTGCGCGATGCCGATCGCGCCGAAGATGCCCATCAGGACGCCCGCATCGCGGCGCGGACCGCGGACAGCTCGCCGGAGATCGCCTGGCTGGCGAGCTGGTAGCGCAGGTTCGTCTCGACGTTGAGCAGCGTCTGCTCGTCGAGGTTGACGTTGTTGCCGTCCTCGCGCGTCGCCTCGCGCGACCGGGAGACGGTCGCGGTGACGTCACCATCGCCGGCGCGGACGGCCTGGGCCAGCGCGCCCTCGAAGTCCACGTTCTTGGCGTGGTAGCCGGGCGTCTGCACGTTGGCGACGTTGTCGGCGATCGCGCGCTGGCGCAGGGCCAGGGCGTCGAGAGCGCTGCCGAGCGCGACGCTGCTCACGGAGTCGAGCACACCCATGGGAGGGCCACCTCATCGAGACGTGATGGTGCGGCCGATCCGTGGCCTGCGAGGTGAGCGATCCGTGCTCGCACTGCCCATCGGGAGACCGCCGCGATCCGTGAGGGATTCTGTGCGAAGGTCCGCGGTTCACCCTTTCAGCGCAACGCGTTCACGCCTGGGTGTCGACGTACACGGCCACGTCGGGCCGGCGCGGCTGCAGGGCGTCCAGCGCCGCGAGGTGGCGACGGCTGCGGGTGATCGCCTCGACGGTGCGCCGCGCTGCCGTCGTCTGCCGGTCCAGCAGCGCGGCCGCGCGCACGGCCAACGAGGCCGGCAGTGGCCCGAGGTCCGACGGGGGGACCCAGGCGGCGAGGCGCGCGACCTCGTCCCCCGGCGGGAGGTGCTGCAGGCGCAGCGCCTCCTCGACCCAGGCGACGTCCAGCTCCAGGTCGTCGAGCGCACGGCTCCACGACGTCTCCCACGCCGTCGACGCGGGCACGGTCAGCCCACGCCCAGCAGGCCGGAGCCGGCAGGCGCGGCGTCGAACGCGGCGGCCGGCGCCGGGACCGCGGGGACCGCAGGGACCGCGACCTGCCGGGCCGCCTCGTGCCACGCCTCCGCGAGGGGCGCCACGAGCTCCCGGCACGACGTCGCGAGCCCGGCGTCGCCGCGGACCCCGGCGTCCACCAGCGACGCGAACACGAACCGGTAGACGTCCATGAGTCCCGCGGCGCCGTCCCAGACCGTCTCGTCCAGGCTCGCCATGAGCTCGGCCACGATGTCCTGTGCGTGCTGCAGGTGCGCCGAGCCGCCGGGCCGGTCCCCCGCGGACAGCGCCTGCGTCGCACGGTCGATGTCCAGCAGCAGCCGGTCGTAGAGCATCGTCAGCAGGCGCGCGGGGCCGACCGTGGTGACCGCGTCGGAGACGTAGCGGGTGCGGGCGTCGAACATGGTGGGGTCCCTTCGCGGTCAGCTCGTGAGCGACGCGAGCTGGCTCGTGAGCCAGCTCGACTGCGACTGGAGGCCCGACAGCGTGACCTCGAGCGCCGAGTAGGTGGTCTGCAGGGACTCCTTGCGCAGCGCGAGCCGCACGTCCCAGTCGGAGATCTGGTTGCCCAGGTCGGTGAGGATCGTCTGCTGCCCCGCGATCTGCAGGGTCAGCGAGCCGTCGATCTTGTCCGACGCGCGCGTGGCGACGTCGGCGACGCGCGAGGCGATCCCGGCGACGACCTTCTGGACCTTGGCGGGGTCGGCGGCCAGGGCCGCGGCGAACGCGTCCTGGTCGAACGTGAACGTGCCGTCCTTGCCGACGGTGATGCCGACGGCGGACGGCGAGATCCCGTCGACCGGGTAGGACGCCGCCTGCTGGATCTGCTGGTCCAGGTCCCGCACGCCGGTGTTGCCGGAGAACAGGCCGCCGGTGATCACGGTCCGTCCGTCGTCGTCCGTGGTGGTCGTCGACGAGGTGCGGGAGCTGATCTCCGACAGCACCACGCCCAGGGAGCCGACGAGCCCCGAGGCGAGCGCCGTGACGGCCGAGGCGTCACGGCTCACGGTGAGCGTGACCGGGTCGGTCTCGACCGCGGACACGGTGACGGCGACGTCGCCGAGCACCGAGTCGAACGTGTTCTTGGCGGAGGTGACCGTCTGGGCTCCGGCCGTCCCGGGCCAGAGCGTGATCGACGCGTCGCTCGCGGACCGGAGGGTGGTCGTGGCCAGCGGGGACTCGCTCCCCGTGAGGTCGGCCGCGGCCCCGGCGTAGAGCGAGAAGGCCTGGCCGGTGCCGGTGCTGGTCCCCGTGAGCTGCAGCCGGGTGGTGCCGTTGGTGGTGACGACGGTGGCGCTGACGCCGGCCGACGAGGCGGTGATCGCCTTGGCCAGCTCCGCGGCGGAGCTCCCGACGGCGACGTCCGCCGTGGTCCCGTCCGCGTGCTTGACGGTGAGGGTCGTCGCGCCGCCCAGGCTCGCGACGAGGTCGTCGTACGAGACGAGCGAGGACTGGCTGGCCGCGACCGCGTCGACCGTGAAGGTCAGCTCCGTGGGTGACGCGCCGGCCGACGTGGTCGCGGTGACCGACGACGCGGACGAGGTCGCCTTCGTCACCTGCCACGACGAGGCGGTCGCCGCCTTCGTCGCGCTCTCCGCGAGCGAGGCGACCTTCGTGTTGAGGGCCTGGAGCGCGGACACCAACGTGGTCGTGCTGGTCTGCTTCTGCTTGAGCAGCGTCTGCGGCGCGGACTCGACCGACATGAGCTGCGTGATGAGGCTCGTCGTGTCGAGCCCGCTGACGAGCCCGTCGATGCCCAGCGTGCTGCCCATGGTCCGTCCGTCCTGTGCTGTACGTGCGGCGGCGGGCTCGTGGACGAGCCCGCCGCCGGACGAGGGGTCGACGCCGGCTCCCCGCCGCGGGCGGGAAGCGCGGTGGGGGCCGGCGTCCGGTCAGTCGGCGTGACGAGTCAGCCGACGTGCGGGGATCACCGCAGGAGCGAGAGCACGCCCTGGGGGATCTGGTTGGCCTGCGACAGCATCGCCGTGCCGGCCTGCGAGAGGATCTGGGCCCGCGTGAACGAGACCATCTCCGAGGCCATGTCCGTGTCGCGGATGCGGGACTCCGACGCGGACAGGTTCTCGATCGCGACGTTGACGTTCTTGATCGTGTGCTCGAACCGGTTCTGGTAGGCACCGAGCGAGGCACGCGCCGTCGAGACCGACTTGATCTGCGCGTCGATCCGGCTGATCGAGTTCTGCGCGTTCGCCGCCGACGAGAAGTCGAGGCCGGTGGTGCCCGTGACGGCAGCAGAGGTGCCGACGCCGGTGCCCGAGCTGGCGTCGGTGCCGGAGGTGTTGCCACCGACCACGGCGCCGCCGTTCTTGGCCTGCACGACGAGCTTGTTGTCCTTGTCGACCGACGCCGTCAGGTCCGCGTTGAAGGCCGAGTCGGAGTTCAGCTTGTCGGCCAGCTCCTGCACGGTCTTGATGTCACCGGCCGTGCCGACGCTGGCGGTGGTGACCGTCTTGGTGGCGCCCGGCGTGGTGATGGTGAACGTCTGCGCACCCGCCACGTCGGTGGGCGTCAGCACGTCGAAGGTCGAGCCGCTGGCGGCGGCACCGAGCGAGTCGGCGATGGCCTTGACGTTGGCACCGGACAGGTCGACCGAGATCTGGCTGTCCGCGTTGCCGTCGGCGCCGACCTGGAACTTGAGCGTCCCGGCCGAGCCGTCGAGCAGCTTGGTGCCGTTGAAGTTGGTGGACTGCGCGATGCGGCCCAGCTCGGAGACCAGGCTGTCCGACTCCGTCTTGATGTTGGCGCGGGCCTCGTCGTTGTTCGAGTCGTTACCGGCCTGGACGGCCAGGTCACGCACGCGCTGCAGGATGGAGTGGACCTCCGTCAGCGCACCTTCAGCGGTCTGCACCACCGAGATGCCGTCCTGCGCGTTGCGGGCGGCGACCTTGAGGCCACCGACCTGCGAGCGCAGACCCTCGGAGATCGCCAGACCCGCGGCGTCGTCCGCCGCCCGGTTGATGCGGAAGCCGGACGACAGCTTCTCGAGCGACTTGCTGAGGTCGTTCTGGGTGTTGCTCAGGTTGCGGTAGCTGTTGACCGCCGCGATGTTCTGGTTGATCGAGAGACCCATCGTGATCTTCCTCCTTGAGTCGGGTCAGGACTGCCCATCCGTGGGCACGTCCCCCCTATCGGTGGCGGGCGCCGGGCCGTGAGGAGTTCCGACGACGGACTTCTCAGGCGGAGACGTCGGCGGCCGCGCGCCTCGCGTCGGCGGACTGCGCCGGGCTCGTCGGCTGCGGCACGTACGCCAGACCGGCGCGGACGTACTGGGCGCCCATGACCGCCCTGGCGGCGACCGACGCGAAGTAGGCCTGACGGCGGCGCTCCGCGACGCCGTCAGGCCGCTCGGCGGGCGCCACGAGGTCCGGGTCGAAGTGGGTGTTGAGGCCGTCGCGCAGCAGCGTGAGCGCCTCGGTGCGGAGCTGGCTGATGCGCGACTGCGTCACCCCCAGCTGCTGTGCGAGCTCTGCGACCGGCACGTCCTCGACGAAGATCGCGCCGATGACGACCTGGAGACGCTCGGGGAGCGACTCGACCGCGGCGTGCAGCCACTGGATCCGCTCGTCGGCGAGCACGCTCTGCTCGGGTGTCTGGGCGTGGTCCACCACCGACGTCGCGAGCGCACCGTCGCCGGCGTCGAGGCTGAGCAGGCGACGGTCCGCGTCCGCCCGGATCTTGTCGACCTCGTGCACGTCGGTGCCGAGCGCCGTGGCGAGCTCGTCGCGCGTCGCGCTCCGGCCGAGGGCGACCGCCAGCTGCTCGGCGGTCGCCGTCAGCTCACGGACGCGGGTGCGCGCGCCACGGGTCGCCCAGTCCATGCCGCGCAGCTCGTCGAGCAGCGCGCCCCGGATCCGCAACGAGGCGTACCGCGCGAACGGCACCCCGGTGGTCGGGTCGTAGGACCGCGCCGCGAGGACCAGGGCGAGGCTGCCCGCCGAGGCGAGCTCGTCGCGCGACACGGTCGCGGGGACACGCCGCAGCATCTCGGACACGGCGTAGCCGACCAGAGGGAGGTTCTCGACGATGAGGGCGTCGCCGCGCACTGACTCGTTGCTCACGGCACCTGCCTCGGTCGAACGGCCGGTCGGCTTGAGCCTCTCGAGAAGAAGTTTGTTTGACCGGAAAACTAAGAGCCTGAACCGGTTCACAGGCCGAAAGTCCCGAAAGTGAGCGCTCACCTGTGAACTTGCCATGCGGCACCTCGGCCTCCCGGAGCCCTCATCCAGCGAGTGTGATTGATGTCACATTCGGTCGACGCGAAGCCGTGGCCACGCTCCCACAATTCTGAACGGACGTCCAGATCAGCGCGCTGCGCGACGGCTCGTCGCACACCCTGGACCGCTACGTCCGGAACGGGCAGGATGCGAGTCGGACCGACCGGAACGTTCATCCCCGCCGTCCCGGTGCCGATACTTCTGCTCAGAATCGCGCCGGTGCCCTCGCTGCCCCGGCGCGCACTGACCAAGGAGGATCCGATGGCCCTCAACCGGCTGTCCGAGGTGCTGTGGCACGAGCGCAACCTGCTCGAGCTGCTGCTCTTCAAGCTCGAGGAAGAGCAGCTGTTGCTCACCAGCGGGCGCACGCGCTGGCTGGCCCACGCGACTCGCGAGGTCGAGACCGTGCTCGGCCAGATCCGCGAGGCCGAGCTGGGCCGCGCGGTCGAGGTGGCGTCCGTCGCCGCCGAGCTGGGCGTCCCGGAACGGTCGAGCCTGGCCGAGCTGGCCGCACAGGCCCCCGCACCGTGGGACGACCTGCTGCGGTCGCACCGCGACGCGTTCGCCTCGCTGACCGCGCAGATCGCCGAGCTCGCCGACGGCAACCGCGAGCTGCTGGCCATCTCGCACCGGGCGACGCAGGAGACCCTCGCGTCCCTCAACGACGTCCACACCTACGACGACAGCGGCCAGCAGGCGGCGGCAGAGCCCGACGCCCTGCTCGTCGACCGCACGCTGTGACCACGCCGACCAGGAGGCACCCGCTGTGAGCACCTTCTCCGGGCTCAGCACCGCACTGAGCTCGCTGACCGCCCAGCGGCAGGCGCTGGAGGTGTCCGGGCAGAACGTCGCCAACGCCAACACCGTCGGCTACACGCGTCAGCGCGCCACGATGTCGGCGGTGTCGGCCACCGAGGTCCCCTCGATGTTCTCCGTCGCGAGCGGCGCGGGCCTGGGCACGAAGGTCACCAGCATCGACCGCCTCGCGGACGTCTTCCTCGACGCCAAGGTCCGCACGGCGACGTCCAGCGCGTCCTACCTGGCGGCCCGCGCCGACGCCTACAGCACCCTCGAGCAGGGCGTCGGCGAACCCGCGACCACGGGTCTGTCCGGCCAGCTGTCGACGATGTGGGCGGCGTGGCAGGACGTCGCGAACACACCCGACAAGACGTCGGCCCGATCGGTACTGCTCGAGAACGCCAAGGCCGTCGCCGACCGCCTCGGCACGCTGTACACGACCGTACGGACGCAGTGGGACCAGACCCGGACCACCACCGTCGCGCTCGTCGACCAGGTCAACACGGCGGCCGCGAGCATCGCCGACCTCAACACGCGCATCGGCGAGATCACCGCCTCGGGCGGGACCGCCCACGAGCTCATGGACCAGCGGGACCAGCTCGCGACGAGCCTCTCCTCGCTCGTCGGTGCCACCAGCGAGCTGCGACCGGACGGCACCCTCGAGGTCCTGGTCGGCGGGAACGCCCTCGTCTCCGGCAAGCACGCCTCCGCGCTCGCCGTCGTCGGCGCCACGTCCTTCGGCCAGGCGACGTCGGGCCAGGCGGTCTCCGTGGTGTGGTCCGACCGTCCCACGCAGGACGCCGGTCTGGACGGCGGACGGGTGGCCGGGCTGCTGTCCGTGCTGGCTCCCGCCGACGCGTCGGGCACCGGAGGGGTCCTCGCCGAGGCGGCCGCGCAGTACGACACGCTCGCCACCACGCTCGCCACCCAGGTCAACGCCCTGCACGGCACCGCCTTGACGCTGCCCACACCGCCCGCGACCGAGGGCGTCCCGGGAGGCGACTTCTTCGCGTTCACAGCCGGCCAGCCCGCGGCCCTCGGACTGCACGTCGCCATCACCGACCCGTCCGCGGTGGCCGTCGCCCAGGCGGGCAGCGGCGCGCTCGACAGCTCCGTGGCCGACGCGATCGCCCAGCTGGGCAGCGCGACCACCGGGCCCGACGCGCTGTGGAACCGCGCGGTGTCCGACCTCGGGGTGCGCGTCTCGAGCGCGACGTCGCGGGCCGACGTCGCCGAGGCCGCCCGGTCGAGCGCAGAAGGTCAGCAGCTGGCCCAGGCGAGCGTCGACACCGACGAGGAGACCGTCAACATGCTCGCGTTCCAGCGCGCGTACGAGGGCGCCGCGCGGGTGCTGACGGCGATCGACGAGATGCTGGACACCTTGATCAACCGCACCGGCCTGGTCGGCCGGTAGGAGGCAGCATGATCCCCCGAGTGACGCACCAGACCATCCAGCGCAGCACGCTCGCCAACCTGCAGGGCAACCTCTCGGCGATGGCGGCCCTGCAGGCGAAGATGTCCAGCGGCAAGAACGTCAGCGTCCCGTCCGACGACCCGGCCGCGACGTCGGACATCCTGCGTCTGCGCGGCGACCAGCGGGCCGTCGCGCAGTACCAGCGCAACGCCTCCGACGCGGACTCGTGGCTCACGACGGCCGACACGGCCATCACCGATGCCGCCGCCTCGCTCCGCCAGGCTCGTGACCTGACCGTCCAGGGCGGGAACGGAGCGCTCGGGCAGTCGTCCCGCGACGCGCTCGCCACGCAGATCGACGGCATCAGGGACAGCCTGCTGGCGCAGGCCAACGCGACCTACGCCGGCCGCTCGGTCTTCGCCGGCACGTCCAACGCCGGGGCCGCCTTCGACGCCGACTACACCTGGACCGGCACCGGCACCTCGGTGGACCGCCGCATCGACTCCGGCACCACGGTCCGGGTGGACGTCGACGGCGTCGCCACGTTCGGGTCGGGCACGTCGTCGGTCTTCGCGCTCCTCGACGACATCGCGAGCACGCTGCGCGCGGGTGGCGACCCGACCTCGTCCCTCGGGGCCATCGACGAGCGGATGCAGTCCATGCTCGGCCAGCTCGCGGGGGTCGGCGTCCGCGCCAAGCAGGTCTCGGACATGAAGACCACGCTCACCTCCACCGACCTGACCGTCAAGACCCAGCTCTCGGGGATCGAGGACATCGACCTCGCCGAGGTGATCCTGGACCTGCAGTCCCAGGAGGTCGCCTACAACGGGGCCCTCGGCGCCGCCGCGAAGGTCCTGCAGCCGACGCTGATGGACTTCCTGCGGTGAGCGGCGCGACGAGCGTGCGCGTGGCCGGTCACGACCTGCCGGCCGTCCTCGACCTGCTCGAGCCGCTGCCGGGTCTGCCCGGCCGGACGTCGTACGAGCTCGAGGCGCTCGACGAGGGGGGCGTGCTGTTCGCTCTGCGATCGCGCGAGCCGCAGGCCGCGCCCGCCCGCCTCTTCGTCGTGGACCCGTCGGTCCCGTTCCCCGACTACACGCCCGACCTCGGTTCCGACCAGGCCGTCGCGCTCGTGGTCGTCCACCCGCCGACGGACCGCTCGGCCGCGACGGCGAACCTGCTCGCGCCGCTCGTCGTCGACATCGCGACCGGCCGCGCGCACCAGCGCGTGCTCGACGAGGACTGGCCGCTGCACGCGCCGCTGGGATAGCCCTCATCTCCTCGCAGCACCTGCCGATGGGCGGGGCGACGAGCGAGGAGAGAACACCATGCCAGCTGCGACCGACGTCGCGATCCACCGTCAGGCCGTGGTCCACTCGGACGGGTCCGTGTTCGGGTACGCCGTCCACGCGCGCGTGTGCGGACCCCACGACGTGATCACCCCCTCCGCCGAGGAACGCCTGGTCGACGAGCGGTACGCCGCTGCCGACCTCGGCGCCCTCGCGGGCGACCGCACGCTCCTGCTGCGCGCCAGCACCCGCATGCTGCGCGGTGACCTCCCGCTGCCCCAGACCCCGCGAGGCCTCGTCGTCGAGGTGCCGGCGTCCTTCGCCCGGCTCGACGACGCGGAAGCCGTCGTGACCGGTCTGCGCGAGCGCGGCGTCGGCATCGCCCTGGCCGGCTACACGGGTTCGGGGGCTCAGGACGCCCTGCTGCCCCTCGCGGACATCGCAAAGATCAACCTGCGCGCGGACGCCGACCAGGTCGCGACCCTCGTCGGGCGCGTGCACGAGGGCGGTGCCTGGGCGCTCGGTGAACGTGCCACCGCCCGCGAGCACGAGGTGCTGGCCACCCGGCTGGCGGTCGACCTGGTGCAGCGTGCTCTGCTGCGCGACCCCGAGCCGGGCACGGGGCGCATGATCTCGACGGGCGAGGCGCACCACCTGGAGCTCATGCGCGTCCTGGCGACCGAGGTGCCGGACCATGCGGAGCTCGTGCGTGCGGTCTCGGTCGATCCCGAGCTGTCGCTGCGCGTGCTGCAGGTCGTCAACGCGTCGGCCACGGGCATCAGCCATCACATCGACTCGCTCCCTCGCGCCGTCGGCCTGCTGGGCCCGCGCCGCCTGTCCGCCCTCGTGACGTCCGTCCTGGTGGGCGGGACGGCGGCGCCGGTCGACGTGCTGTGGGCGATCCTCACGCGCGCGACCGTCTGCTGGCGGCTGGCCGCCGACGACGCCGGCTACACCGTCGGCATGCTGTCCGGTGTGGCCGCCGCGCTCGACGCGTCCATCGAGTCGCTCGTCGAGCGGGCAGGCGTGTCGGCCGGCGTCGCGGCCGCGCTGACGACGCAGACGGGGCCGTTGGGCCCGGCGCTGCGCGCCACGCTCGCGCACGAGGCCGACGACCATGACGCCGTCACCGCGGCCGGCTTCGACGCGGCGGCCGTCGCCCGGTTGTACCTGCAGACGATGCCGGAGGCCCTGTCGGCCGCGACGACGATGACGGTGGGACGAGCGGCCTAGCGACCGCTCCCCGCGGTCGGTGCACCGGCGAGCACGCCCGCGAGGACGACCTCGGCCGCCCGTGACGGGTCCACGAGCACGGCCTCGATCGCGTGCCGGGCCGACCACCGGCCGGCGAGCTGCGCGAGAGCCGCCGCCAGGCCGGCCAGGTGCACGGCGTGCGGCACGCCGTCGGCGACCCACCAGTCCACGTCGACGCCGTCGACCGTGAGGTCGTCGTGCTCGAACCAGGTGGCCGGCAGTCCCGGGTGCAGCGCGACGACCGCGGCGGGCACCGGCACCGGGCGACCGCCGCCGTCCACGCGTCCGGCGGCGAGATCGTCCGCTCGCGGCAGGTCGAGCAGGTGCGCGGTACGGTCCGGGTCCGACGACGGCACCATCGCGGCCACGTCGGCGCGCTGCCACCACATCGGCGCGGGCGCGACGGCGGCCTCGGTCGCGACGACCACCTCCGCGCGGTCGACCGCCACCAGTGCCACCAGGCGCTCCGGCGGCTCGTCGGGGGCCAGGAACCGCCAGACGTCGACGGCCGTCGCGGGCTCGACGACGGACCCGACCGGCCAGGTGTCCAGCAGGCGCGTCCATGCCCTGCCGTCCAGGTCCGCGGGCCCGTCCACGCCGCCGAGCGCGCGCTGCACCGGGGCGTCCAGCCCCGCGACGAGGTCCGCGGCGCCGCGCAGCAGTCCGTCCGGACCGCCGACGGCGAACGGCTCGGCCAGGCCCAGCCCCGCGCGGTCGCGCAGCCACCACGCCGTGTAGGACTGGGCGACGCCGGAGCCGGCACGCACGGGTTCGAGCAGCGCGCGGCGCAGATCGGGCTGCTCCGCGATCCGCGCGAGGACCTCGCGCCAGCGCCCGTCGGCCACGGCGTCCAGGTCGGCGACGGCCGCGACCAGCCCGACGAACGCGTCGTCACCCAGCACGTCGGCGAGGTGCTCGAGGTACTCCGGCCAGCCGTCCAGCGACTGCGCGGCGAGGGTCGCCGGGGCGTCGTCGTCGTCGAGCAGCGAGGCGCCGGTCAGCACCTCGCCGACGCACGTCACCACCAGGTCGCCCCGCACCCCGAGCGCCATCAGCACGTCCGCGCCCCACCGGTCGATCTCCGCCAGCGCGACCGGTGCGACGACGCGCCCGTCCAGCAGCGCCGCCGCCACCGAACCGGGCAGCACCAGACCGTCCGCCGGGGTCGGTTCTCCGTCGGCGGCCGTGAGCTCGACCAGCCCGGTCCACGCACG
>Ga0222423_1000461_pt1 | contig 28397 bp, 22 predicted proteins | sample 3A0metagenome_FD_182472 | JGI IMG/M metagenome (GOLD analysis project Ga0222423, IMG submission 182472) | Enriched microbial communities from leaf-cutter ant dump, University of Wisconsin, Madison, United States - 3A0 (version 2) | ecosystem: Environmental > Terrestrial > Nest > Insects nest >...
TATTTTGCAAGTTTTTCTCTTATCTCATCTACCGTAAAACTTTCTTTCAGCATGTATTTGGGATTAAAAAATTTGATGATAATTAATGGATTGTGATTTCTCAGTTGATTAAATACTGAATTTCACAAATTTACAAAATTTCCTGATGATATAAAACCACTGAATTCTTTGCAGTAAACGGCTGCGGTTTTTATTCTTTGTAATAAATTCTTTTCACCCTTTGAGAAATCGAAGTCAGCACTTCGTACGAAATCGTTCCCATTGCTTTTGCAACTTCTTCGACCGTCGGATTTTCGCCAAATATGATGACCTCATCGCCTTCCTTGCAGTCGATGCCGGTCACATCGACCATCAGCATATCCATACAAACCGAACCGACAATCGCAACCCGATTTCCGTGAATGTTCACTTTGCCAACTCCGTTTCCGAGTGCACGACGGATTCCGTCCGCATAACCGACCGGAAGGGTTGCAATTTTTGACTTCCTCCCGGCTTTGAATCTTCTTCCGTAACTCACCGTCTCACCCGCTTCGATTTCTGTAATTCTCGAAATTACAGTCTTAAAAGTCAGCACCGTTTTCAGCTGTTTCTGCACTTCTGCATCATCAGAAAAACCGTACATACCGATTCCCAGTCTGACCATATCGTACTGATTTTCGGGAAAATGAATCATTCCCGGCGAATTCAGTGCGTGTTTGATCGGGTGAATTTTTAATTCGGAACAGATTCTTTCATAAACTTCGTCAAATCTTCTCAACTGATTCAGTGCAAATTCCTTTTCTTCCGGCACATCGGCAGTTGCAAGATGAGTGAAGATTGATTTGACTTCAACCGAATTTTCATTTTTCAGAAATTCAATGACCTCATCCAACTGATCATTTTTGAAACCCAATCGGTTCATTCCGGTATCGATTTTCAAATGAATCGGATAAGCTTCAGAAATTGATTTTTCTTTGAGAATTTTTACAAACAGTTTCAGAACCCGCATGCTGTACAATTCAGGTTCGAGCCTGTAATCGATGATGGGCGAATAACTGCTCTGTTCTGGATTCATAATCATGATTGGCAGCCGGATTCCGAGTTTTCTCAGTTCAACACCTTCATCCACATAAGCAGCACCCAGATAATCGATTTTCTGATGTTCCAAAGTATGAGCTACTTCAAAACTTCCTGCTCCATAGGCATTTGCTTTGATCATCGCCATCATTTTGGTGGTTGGTTTGAGTCTGCTTTTGAAATAATTCAGATTGTCGATCAGCGATTGCAGATTGACCTCCAAAACCGTATCGTGCGCCTGCTTTTCCAAAAATGCAGAAACTTTTTCAAGTTCAAACGGCCGTGCGCCTTTGATCAGTATCGCCTCATTGTTTACATTGAGCAGATTCAGGGTCTTCAGAAATTCATCGGTTGTGCGAAAAACCCTTGGTTTTGATTTGAAAAGTTCTTTGTATTTCGGCAGAAATTCACCAATCAGAATCAAATCATCAATCGGATAGGAATTGACCAGGCCGGCAACTTCTTTGTACAGCAAATCCTTGTCAAGATTACTCTGAAGCACATCGGTCAGAATCAGGCTTTTTCTCGGAAACGCCTGTTGTGCAAGAAGATCAAGTGCAACTTTTACCGAATGAAGATCAGAATTGAAACTGTCATTGATGATCAGACTGTTTCTGATTCCTTCCTTGATTTCGAGCCGCATTTCGATCGGCAGCAAGTTTCTGCATGCCTCCAAATGTCTTTCAAAATCGGTGTTCAGCAGACTCAAAACGGTCAGCACACAAAAGATATTTTCGGCTGAACCTTCGTCTGGAAACGGAATTTCGATCTGATAATTTTTTGAATCAAATACAAATGAAATTTTCTGGCTGCCGGTGAATTTTTCAACTCCGGTCACCCGGATATGATTGTCTTTGCTTTTACCAAAAGTGACCAATTCTTTTTCGGAATAAATTTCCGTAATCAGCCGTTTGGCAAGTTCGTCATCAGAATTAAAGACAATCGTTTTTGAATTTTTAAATAATTTGAGTTTTTCTCTGATCAGTTGTTCTTTTGATTCAAAATTTTCAAGATGGGCACTTCCGAGATGGGTCAGCAGCCCGATTTGCGGCCGTATGATTTTTTCAAGTTCGCCCATTTCGCCCGGTTTTGAAATCCCGGCTTCAAAAATCCCGAGATTGTTCTCAGCTGTAATCTTCAAAACAGACAGCGGAACACCGATTTGCGAATTGTAACTTTTCGGGCTTCTCACAATTGAAAAATCACTCCAAAGCAACTGGTTCAGCCATTCTTTTACAATTGTCTTTCCGTTGCTTCCTGTAATTCCGATGGTTTGCAGTTCAAATTCAGACCGATGAAATTCAGCCCATGTCTGAAGTGCTTTCAATGGTGAAGCGACTTTCAGATAAACCGCATCCTCTTGAATTTCATCCGATTCGGAAATCACAAAAATCCGAATTCCTTTTTGATAAGCTTCATTTACAAATGAATTTCCGCTGTCCGAAAATGAAAAAAACACTGCATCTTTCGGACTGAAAATTGTTCTTGAATCAAAATAGATTTCAGATACTTCAGCCTCCGGATTTCCGATGATTTCTGCTGAAATGATTTTTGCAAGTTCTGCTATTTTGTACGAAATCAAGGCTGCTGTTTTTTGTGATTTTCTGTTTCTTTTGTTCTTTCTGCCCAGAATGCTTTTCGACTGAGCGGTTCGTATTCTCCCATTTCGCCCAGTTCCAGCAGTTTGTCGCTGTCGATTTTTCGGTGTGAATAATGGGCAAGATTTCCGGTTTTCACACAAATCGCATGGACTTTGGTCACATATTCTGCGGTTGCCATCAAATCGGGCATCGGGCCGAAAGGCCGTCCTTTGAAGTCCATATCCAGGCCGGCGATGATTACGCGTTTGCCCATATTTGCAAGTTTGTTGGCGACTTCAACAATTCCTTCGTCAAAAAACTGAGCTTCATCGATTCCGACTACATCGCAGTCGGCGGCAAGAATCAGCAGGTTGTAAGCGGATTCAACCGGAGTTGCTTCGGCAGAATTTCGGTTGTGTGAGACCACTTCCTGTTCGTCATAACGGACATCTACAGCCGGTTTGAATACTTCAACGGTCTGTTTCGCAAGTTCAGCCCTTCTCAAACGACGGATCAGTTCTTCGGTTTTTCCCGAAAACATTGAACCGCAGATGACTTCGATCCATCCGCTTTTGCTGCTGTGATTGATTGTATCCTCCAGAAACATAGAAAGCAAAGTTAGAAAAAATGAGGACAGTGTTCATCATTTTTTGAGGAATTGAAATTTTATCCAAATTCAGGCTGAACCGGTGAAAATCAGAAATTAAAGCTGCCTGTAAAAGTTAAATTATTCAAAACTGTTCAAATAAGCTGCCCAGCCCGATTCTTTGTACATTTTTGCTGCTGCTGCTGTATCTGCCGCCTTGTAGATTCCCCGACCGACAATGATAAAATCAGTATGGTATTCGGTGCAGACTTTTTCGGGCGTATTGTACTGCTGGCCTTTTGAATCGCCGTTTGAACTCATATTGACGCCCGGTGTAAACAGAAGCAGATCATCGGAAACTTTTCGCTGTGCCACTGCACCCATCACATTGGGTGAATTTTTTGCCGCATTCAGTGCTTTTCCGACATAATAATCATCTGTCAAAGTTCCTTTGGTTGACATTTCAACAATTGCAACCACACCCACATTGTCAAAAACCTTCAGACTTTCCTCTCCGGCGATCACATGGGAAGTAATCATATCCGCCCAGCTTGCAGTTCTGTAGATTCCCTCTTTGAACTGAAGTTCCTGGGTATTTCCGATATCACCAAATTTTCTGTCTTCAAACAGCAGGAATTCTTTTTCTTTTGAAATGAGTTTTAATTCTTCTATCAGTTCAAAACTGAAATCGCGGATGATGTCGGTATGCAGTTTCAGCGCAACGATATGTTCGCCCACATCTTTTGCCAGTTTGATCAGTTCGGCAGAGCTGATGACATCCGCTGATGCAATCAGATTTGAATTCTTTTTCAATGCAATCTCAATTAGTTTCTTTCCAACCGGATGACTGATTTTCTTTTTGTCGAGACCGACTCTTTTTTTCACCGGCGGCGCAGGCGGGTTTTCCAAAAAGTTTTTGATTCTGCTGACTTCATTGTCATCCAGCCGGTGAAAACGATGGAGCAGTTCGATTATTTCGTTGATTGTAAATAATGTATGAACCGAATATCCTTTATCTTTCAGTTTCTGAATTCCGCCCTGTTCACGGTCGAGTACCACTGCGATGTCGGTGACTTTCAAGCCCTCTCTTTCGACTTCCTCAATGGTTTCGAGCAGGCTCTGACCGCTGGTGATTACATCTTCGACCAACAGGCAGTTTTGACCGTCGTGATAGATTCCTTCAACCATTCTTTTGGTTCCGTAACCTTTGTTTTCTTTTCTCTTGATAATCAGCGGTGTTCCGCTTGCAAGGCTCATGGTGGTTCCCATCGGCAATGCGGCATAGGGCACACCGCAGATTAGTTCGAAGGGTGATTTTTCGACCAGATCCAACAGCTGGTTTGCAAGTGTTTTCAACAGCTGCGGACTTGATGCAAGCGGTCTCAAATCAACATAAAACGGAGATTCTATACCGCTTTTCAAAATAAAGTTTCCAAATTTTATGATTCCGAGTTCATAGGCTTTGAGTAAAAAATCTTCGCGTGGCTGCATTTCAGAAATATTTGGGCAAAGTTAAAAGTTTTCCCTATCCCGCAGCTCAAAAACCCAAACAACTTCTTCCAAGTTTTCCACATATTTCTTTTTGAACTTTGTATATTTATCCGTTAAAAATTAAATCATTCAGATGAAAAAAACTTTGTGGATACTGTTGTTTATGGGATTTTCTGCCTTTGGACAGCAATCCGAATATCAATTTACAGAAATCATCGACCTCACTCCTTCTCCGGTTTGCAATCAGGGAAAGACCGGAACCTGCTGGAGTTTTGCGACCGTTTCTTTTTTGGAAGCCGAAGTCTATCGGATCAACGGAAAATTTGTGGATTTGTCAGAAATGTATCCGGTCAGAAAAACTTATCCGGTCAAGGCTTACAATTATGTTTATCGTCAGGGAAAAGCACAGTTTGGCGAAGGCGGTTTGGGGCATGATGTGATGAATGCGGTGGCTCAATTCGGAATTGTTCCTCAAACTGAATATGTCGGGATGAATTCGTCAGAAAGCGGTTATGATCATTCGGAAATGATTAAGAAATTAAAAAATCAGGTGGAAGAAATCGTAAAAAATCCAAAAGAAAATATGAAAAAAGACTGGATGAATCAGTTCAATTCGACTTTGGATGAATACATGGGGAAGGCGCCCGAAAATTTTACATTTGAAGGAAAAAATTATACACCGAATTCATTTGCGGAAGAATTAAAAATTCATCCCGAAGATTATGTGACTCTGACTTCGTTTACACACCATCCGGCTTATTCAAAATTCATACTTGAAATTCCCGATAATTTCTCGGACGGCTCTTATTACAATCTTCCTTTGGACGAATACATTCAGGTGCTGGATGATGCGCTGACAAAAGGATATACGGTGGCGCTGGACACCGATGTAAGCGAAAAAACTTTTTCGTCCGGGGCCGGAATGGCAATTTGGCCAAGCGAAGGAAAAGTGGAAGATTATTTCAAAGTTTTGCTGCCCGAAAAATGGGTAACAGCCGAAGAAAGACAGACAGCATTTGAAAATTATTCGACCGAAGACGATCATCTGATGCATATTACCGGTTTACTGAAAGACCAGACCGGAAACAAATATTATGATGTGAAAAATTCGTGGGGCACCAAAAACAGAGGCAATGGCGGACATATTTATATGTCGGTTCCTTATCTGAGAATGAAGTCGATTGCCTACACCGTTCACAAGGATGCGCTGAGTGCCGAACTGAAGAAACGCATTGGAATACTTTAATTATCGGGCAATTCGCTTTAAATTTGGCACTCATAAATTTTCGGTACATTAATTGATTAATCGGGGCAAACTCAAATACAATGGAAGCACTATTGGAAGAAGCGACTTCAAAGCTTGAAAAAAAAGGATTTATAGATATTGAAATTCCGGAAGGCACAGATCTGATTGCTGAAATCAACCGGATGAGAAAAGAAAAAAATGCGATTATCCTGGCGCATTATTATCAGGTTCCCGAAATTCAGGACATTGCAGATTTTCTGGGAGACAGTCTGCAGTTGTCAAGAGCTGCGGCAGAAACCGACGCGGATATGATTGTTTTTTGCGGGGTTCACTTTATGGCAGAAGCCGCAAAAATTCTGAATCCGACAAAAAAAGTGGTACTGCCCGATCTGAAGGCCGGCTGTTCGCTTGCGGATTCGTGTACCGCAGAAGGATTGCGCGCCATGCGTGCAGAACATCCAAACGCAATCGTAATCAGTTACATCAACTGTGATGCCGGTGTAAAAGCGGAAAGCGATATCATCGTGACTTCATCCAATGCGAAAACCATACTTGATTCGCTGCCTGAAGATCAGGAAATCATTTTTGCGCCCGATAAAAATTTGGGCAGATACCTGAACAAGGTAACCGGCAGAAATATGATTCTCTGGGACGGTGCATGTATCGTACACGAAGCCTTTTCGCTCGAAAAAATTGCAAGACAGCTGTCAGAACACCCAAATGCAAAACTGATTGCACACCCCGAATCTGAAGAAGCGGTATTGAACGCATCTGATTTTATCGGTTCAACTTCAAGACTGCTGAATTTTATAGAAACAGACGAAGCCGAGGAATTTATCGTTGCCACAGAAGCCGGAATCCTCCACGAAATGCAGAAACTGGCGCCCGGAAAAAAACTGATTCCGGCAATGACAGACGAAGACAACAGCTGCAACTGTTCAGAATGTTTCTTTATGAAACGGAATACGATTGAGAAAATCTATCTGTGTATGAAATATGAACTTCCTGAAATCCTGATCGATGAAGATTTGAGGAAAAGAGCAGAAAGATCAATCAACCGGATGATGGAGTTGTCTGCAAAGGTCAAATAATTTGAAAATGAGAAAGCTTATATTTTTGTTGCCGGTTTGGATTTTTGCCATCCAAATCCAGGCGCAAAAGTTTTATATTCCGTACAGGAGCGGCAATCAATTCGGATTGGTGGACAACAATGGAAAAATGGTTACAGAACCGCAATTTGACGTATTGGAACTGAATTACGGTGATGACGATTTCTGGCAAGGATACAAATACAAAAATGCAAATGCATTTTCTACGCTGATTTACAAAGGAAAAACCATACTTGAAAATCAGGAATATGGTGATTACCACATTAGCAACGGACTCATCAAAGCAGGTAAATATGTATTGACCCCCAACAATACAAGATACGACTGGGAAGATGATTTCTATACACGCTACAATTTATTCACCTATTCGGGTAAAAAGTTATTTGACGAAGACCAAACTGATATTTTGGAAAGTTTCTACGAATTTGAGAAAACAAACTCCGAAACGGATGATTTGTTAATTGGTTCTTTTGATACAAATGAGCGGTTTACACTCCAGATTTATGACAAGAAATCTGAAAAATTTATCCGGACTATCCTTTCCAAAGTGAAATTTGAAAAGAAATTCGGAGCTGCAGCCCAAGCGGTCTCAATTATATACGGCACAAATGACGGAAAACGAAAACAAATTGATATTCAACGAGATGGAAAAACGTTTAAAGTTATTTCTGATCGGGAAATCGAACCCAAATCAGACGAATACGGAAAGATGATGGGCATGGAAAACAAAGATTATGGCATGGGCGGTGAAGCAGTGCCTCCACAACCAAGACAAAGAGAAGAATACAACCCACAGGAAGGCGAAACCGTCAAAAAATCAATTCGTGAAGCAAAATACAAAGGCCGTAAATATTTTTTGCCCAAAAAGAACAGTGAGCTGTATTTTACTGAAAAGCGATTTGACGGTTGGGAATACTATCATTTCTCTGTTTTCAAGGACGGAAAACAGGGTTTGAAGCTGTACAATCGAGGTGAAATTACCGAAGTCCTGCCTGCAATCTATGATGAAATTTTTTGGGGAGACTGGGACAATTGGTTGCAGGGATATATTCTGAAAACGGCTGACAAATATGCATTACACGTAAAAAACGCAAGACCCGGAGGACAAATTCCATCCATCGCCACAGAGGCAGTTTTTGACTTAATTCCGATGGCGGTCAGAATGAATTACGGTCAGGAAGGTTTTGTTCTTATCAAACTCTTTGACGAAAAAGGAAACTTCGTTTGCTATGCAGACCAAACCGGAAAAAAATACTATTCTGAATAGGCGTGATTAGAATTTTACCCTCCGAAAATTAAAAACCATAAAATGCTGTATCTGATTCCCACACCCATCGGAAATTTAAAGGACATGACTTTCAGGGCAGTGGAAGTGCTGAAAGAATCAGATTTGATTTTGGCCGAAGACACACGCACCAGTGGCATATTGCTGAAACACTATGATATATCGACTCCAATGCGGTCTTATCATATGCACAATGAACACCAGATTACTGAAGAAATCATCGGTCTGCTCAAAGAAGGAAAAAACATTTCTCTGATTACTGATGCCGGCTCGCCCGGAATTTCGGATCCCGGATTTCTGCTGACCCGTGCCTGTGTTGAAAACGGTATTGAGGTGGTGGCGCTGCCCGGAGCAACTGCTTTTGTCCCTGCACTGACGGTTTCGGGTCTGATTTCAAACGAATTTGTATTTATCGGTTTTCTGCCGGTCAAAAAGGGAAGACAGACCAAACTCAACGAACTGAAAGAAGAAAAGCGGACAATGATTTTTTATGAATCACCGCACAAAATCACAAAAACGCTCAAAGATCTGTCCGAATATTTTGGCAGTGACCGAAAGGCAAGTCTGTCGAGAGAGATTTCGAAAAAGTTTGAGGAAACACTGAGGGGCAGTCTGGAAGAACTCCGTCAAATCTCGGAACAGAGAAATCTGAAAGGCGAGATGGTGCTGACGGTTGAAGGTTTGGGATGAGGGTTTTGAGATTACAGGAAATGCTACATAACAAAAAAATCCCGGTATTTCCAGGATTTTAAATCTTTGTGGGAGCAGAGGGATTTCAATACTTTTCATTTTGCATTCATAATCAACATGTTAGGGCAATACTAAATTTGGATATGCCTAATTGTATGCCTTTTCATAAAAACTCCTAACATAATAGAGTAGGAAGAATTGAAGAAATTACATCTGGTTTTCCATACAATATATTATTAGATGCTTTGATAATGTATAATTGTATTTCCTCATTTTGATAAATGCTGAATTTTTCATTTTCTTCTATAACTTCAAAATATTTTAGGAGTTTTTGTTTGGGGTTAAAATCAATCTGCTTTATTATTACAGCTTGTAAAATATCCCAATGAAATATCAGTTCAAGTTTTTCTGTAGGATAATTCAGAAAATTCTTAACTTTTTTTCCAACATAAATGTAGCTGTCATATCCTTTGATTTTTTCTGGTAAGACTTCTAATTCAAATTCTAAATTTTCATATTCTATTCCAATAGGGAAAGGCAAAATATCTGTTTCCATAGTTTGGGGTATTAAAAAAACCACTCTAATTGAGTGGCTAATTTTTAGAAGGGAGAAATTATATTATGGGAACGCTTTTAAGAATAAAATGAGGAATAAATAATAATAGTGAAATTCCCAAGGTTGGTATGGCTAATAATAAGCTAATTATTAAACTACAAATTAAGCTGGTATTCCACTTTCCTTTAAATTGTGATATTGTAAGTTTTTTATTCTGATATAAATTGATATTTTTCTTTAGATTAATAATAGGCTTAAAAATCAAATGAATCAAAAAGATTAAAATTAAAGAAGTTACAACAATGATTCCTATTGTGAGAAAAGGAGCGGAGTTGGAAGAGCTATATGGGTTTTTCTCTCCAGGTCTTAATTTTCTCCCATATTTGATTTCAAATGCTTTTTGGTCAATACTAGCTTGCATCAATACTTGTTGATCATAATAGTCAGGAGTATTGGCTAATTGTTGAAGGAAATCTTCATCACTTTTAAAAATAACGTTGTTTAATTCTGATGTTCTTTTGGATTTTGATAATTGTTGAGAGGAAATTATTATTCCACTAATGGACACAAACAGAATCAAAGAATATTTCATAATTAATCCAATGATTTTAGATGTTTTTTCTAAGGTTGTCGTGTTTTCCATAACTATAGGTTATAAGTTATTAATAGTTTCTATATTCTTCTAGAAAATAAATTTCTGTAAAGACTTCTTGTAACTTCAAGGTTGCCTCAAAATCTTTTGAGTTTAGTTTTAGAATATTATGCATGTCTTTATTTGCTCTAATTTTTATTTTGTGGTCAAAAAATAAAATTTCATTCAGAAATTTTTCATTGGCTTTTATCCACTCAAAAACAGCAGGTTTGTTATGCTTTATTTGCTGATATGTATTGAGTTCATTTTTGCATTTTTCTTCTTTCTTGTAAACTTCCAAGACTTTAGATAATTTATAATAAGTTTCAATAAAAATGCAGTCTTCATTTCTAATAGGGCAGACGCAAGGATATAAATGAATTGTTTTGTCCTTTAACCATTTAGACCACTTTCCGCAATCTGATTGTAGTATTGCATCATTAAATTCATAAACATATTTATTCATCCACTGTAATATATCACTAATCTCCAATAGAGAATTGGTATTTTGAAGTTCTTCTATGTAGGATTGGTATTTCATAAACTAATCTTGCAGTCCAATCCTCCATAGTAATATGGCAATTACCATTGAAGAAGCACCAATAACTTTTAATGTTCTTTTTGTGAAAATGGATTTCGAAGGATATAAGGCAAATGTTATAAAAGGAATAATTACGAAAGACAATGCTAAATTTAAAATTATGGCCAAAAACCAATTCAGACCTAAACCTCCAATTAATGGGAATAAAGCGAATACTAAACTACTTAGGAAGTATAGAATTACACTTAGTGAAACCTCATTGAGATTTCCATTTTCAAAATCATAATCATATGCTTTGATGGGGTTATATTGCATCATTCTTTCATACCTTCTTATTGTATCTTTGTAAAAGGTTAATGGAAGATGAAATAAAATTATTGAAATAATCAGAAGAGTAGTTTTCATGAATTTTAAGGTAGTATCTCACAAACTGTGTAAGTTGAAAAGTTATTCTGAAAAATTTTGAGCAATTACAAGCTCAAAAAATTTTTCGGCGATAACTTTTTATTAAATTTAAACATTACATAGTTATGACAGACAAAGAAGAATTATTAAACAACAAGGATTTTTTCAAGTCCTTTAAGAATGGCGAAGATTTAACTTCGTTCTTCAAACAACTGCACAAACAAGCAGTAGAACATATGTTGGAAGCTGAATTAGATGCGCATTTGGACAATGAAAAGCATCAAAAAAGCAAGGAAGGCAATTATCGGAACGGGCACGGAACCAAGAAGATAAAATCCTCTTTTGGTGAAACAGATATTAAAGTTCCCAGAGACCGTGAAGGCAGTTTTGAACCTGCTTTAGTCCCCAAACGACACAATATCATTGACGGATTGGAAAACATCATCATCTCCTTTTATGCAAAAGGAATGAGTGTGAGCGATATCGAAGAGCAAATCAAAGAAATGTACGATTTTGACATTTCCACTTCCACCATCTCACGTATAACCAATGCAGTGGCGAGCGAAGCAGTGGCTTGGCAGAACCGCCCATTGGATCAAGTATATCTGATTGTTTGGATGGACGGGATTGTTTTCAAAGTTCGTGAGGGCTCCAAAGTCATCAACAAAACCATTTATTTAGCTGTTGGTTTAAACCGTGAAGGCAAAAAAGAAGTTCTGGGAATGTGGCTTGGAAAGAACGAAAGTTCCAGTTTTTGGATGAGTGTTTTGACTGATTTAAAGGCGCGTGGCGTAGAAGACATCCTTATCACGGCAACCGATAATCTCAATGGATTTACCGATACCATCCGCTCGGTTTTTCCGGAATCACAAACCCAAATCTGTGTGGTTCATCAGATCAGAAACGCCTGTAAATACGTCGTTTGGAAGGACAGAAAAGAGTTTTCTGCCGATATGAAACATATTTATACAGCACCCAACAAAGACGCCGCAAAAGCCGCTTTGGATGATTTTGCCACCAAATGGGAAGGCAAATATTTATACGCAATCCAATCCTGGAGAAACAATTGGGACGAATTGACTGTGTTTTTCGACTTCCCTATCGAAATCCGTAAAATTATCTATACCACTAATTTAATCGAAAATCTCAACGGTAAAATCAGAAAATACACCAAAAACAAAATGTCATTCCCTACAGATGACGCCGTGTTGAAATCTGTTTATTTAGCTCTAAAAGAAGCTACTAAGAAGTGGACGATGCCTATACAAAATTGGGGTATTGTTTTAAACCAATTTATGATTATATTTGAAAAAAGGCTCAGATTATAAATCCAAGCCATAACTTTTTAACTTACACACTTAATGGGATAGTGTCATTTTTTCCGAGATGACATTTCAATTTCTAATAATTATTCTAATTTTCACCATCAAAACATTATTATCAGCAGGTTACGGTTACAATTGAACGGAAAGAAGATGTGAAGCTAAATCCTATTTTCCACAGCAATAATCACTTCGTCTTTTTTGTCTTTTACTTTTTCTAATACATTGTCAAGATAGTCTATGCCATAACTCTTTTTGATAAATTCGAGTTCTTTGAAAAAATAATTCCATTTCGCTTTTGCTGATTCAGGCGATAAAGAATCTTTCGCCAATCTCCTTAAAGTGTATTTAGGCATTGTATAATAATGTTTTATATCCTTAATAAGAGTTTTGATGAAATCAATATTCTCTTCTTCCGACGCATCAATTACTTTCAGTGCAACTTTGAGATTCTCGTGTGCTTTTTTCTCTATAGCCAATTCAGAAGTATTGGAACGAATTTTCTCTTTATGTGCTTTTATAGTTTCATAAACCGGCCAAAAGTTTTCAGAAACTGACAATCGCTTTGTGCCAAATTCACAACGGACAAATTCTAAAAAGTTTTCAAAAGTCAGGCTTTCAATCTGTGTGTTTTCAAAGATGTCAGCTTTCTGTGCAAACAAGCTCAATCCCTTTTTGCGAAGTACATTGACATTTCCTGTATCAAATTTTTTAGCAGTCTTAACCCTATTGGGTAATTTTTCAATTCGTTTGATAACATCCGGGTGTTCTTGTTCTATTTGGTTGTATATATTTCTAATTTGCGTGATGGTATTTAACTCATCCTCCGTTTCCGGATTTTCATTTAGTTTTTGATACAAATTTGCGGGTTGTGGCTCTTCGTTAGGGTCAAAGATTTGAGCATCTTCACCCAAGGCATTGTGAATCATAAACATTTTTTGCTGTGCGATCTCTCTTGATTTCACAAAGTCTGCTCCAATTTCTGATGGAAAGAAATTGTAAATAAACAATGTGTCAAAAACTTTTTTACCAATACGATTGATACGGCCAACACGCTGAATAACACGGGTTGGATTCCATGGGATGTCATAATTTATGATTACACCCGCTCTATTCAAATTAAATCCTTCGGACAATTTATCACTGGTGATTAACACTTTAAAGTCATCATATTTTGTTCCTTCATATTGTGCGTTAAAATTTCTTTCCAGTTCCTTTGCCAATGATTTTGAAACTGTTCCATCACAAACTAAAACTTTATTGCCTAACTTTTCTCTAAAATAATCTTCTAAATGCAAGACAGTGTCTACATACTCGGTAAATAAAATTACTTTTCGATTTTCATCTTTTTCGATGATTTCAGATACTTTTTTGAATATTTTTTCTCTCTTAGGATCATTAACAACCAATTGCTCTTCTTCAATTTCTTCTTTAATTCTTTTAAACAAGTTTAAATCATTGTTGATATCTTCAATAAATTCGTTGGATTTTTGAAAGTCTTTAACTTTATAAACAGTAGTGTCTTTAGGGGTTTTTCTGGCGAGCAAATCGTTTTCAAATTTATGAAGCAGTTCCAAAATTTCCTCTTCATCAAATTCGTAGCTTTTTTCCATTAAATGCCTATCCATAATGAATTTTCCACCCGAATTTTCAATAAACTGCAATACAATTTCGTGAACCGCAATAAAACGGTCGATGGTTTTTTCAAATGCACCAAATGAACTCTCAAAACGTTTTACCAACAAGCGACGCATAAAATCATATAAGTTTCTTTGCTGTTGGAAAGTTCTGTTTTCATCCATATCTAAATCACTTTCGCTTTTAGAACTTTCGTAACTCGCAGGTTGATAAATTGCTCCGGTAAACTCACCGTCTTCTGAAAAATAATTTCTAACGATTCGGTCATAAAACTCCGATTGAGATGAACTTAGATAATAAAATAATTCTTCGGGAGGTGCAACTCTTGGCAACTCCCCAATTTCCATACTATACTGATAATCATTTTCCAAATCCAAACGGTTTCTTCTAATAACAACAGGAGAAATAACTTCCTTGATGGTGTTTGCCAATTGTGCCGATTCATCTCGAACAATTTGTGGATTTATTGGTAATGATTCTCCAAGTAATGTTTCGTACAACCTCTCGGCCCGTTTCTTTTTCTCTGTATTTTTTGAATTATAATTTTTAAGTATATCTGATAGTCTGTTAAATCGATAACTATAACCTCTGAAAAGTCCTTCTAAATTGCTTTCAAGTGTTATGCTGGATAAGCCGGGAACGATGAATAGTTTTAACAATGCGAAAATATCAGCCGGTGAATTATTAAATGGTGTGGCTGTCAGTAAGATTACTTGTTTCCCTCTACAAATCTGTGCCAATGCTTCATAAGCGGCTGTGTCTTGATTTCTAAAATTATGGGCTTCGTCAATAATAATTGTTTCAACATCCGAATCATCCAATTCCTTAGCCAATTCCTCAACTCTTCCACGACTATACACGTGCCAACCGTTCAAATCAAAATTTCTCACATAACCCCACCATCCGGTTTTGTCGCTATAATCTCCCATCAGACCCGGTGGGCACAAAATGATTCCTTTGGTATCCAAATTTCGGGCAATCAAAGAAGCAATTACCGATTTCCCAAGCCCAACCACATCAGCAATGACTACACCATTATTTTCTTCAATAATTCCCAATGCCTGATTTACGGCATCCAATTGATAAGTGAATTTTTTAAATCCATTCTTTTCCAATAATCGCTCTACTTGCGGTTTTAGCTTTTTAAGTTTTTGCAAATCCAAATAGGTTTTTAGAACCAGTGCATACGCATCAAAAGGCTGAACCAACGCTGCTTGTGAGCGATGCAAAACAAAGTCAATCAAATGTTTTTTTCGTTGCTCCATTTCGGTTATTGGAACAGCCAGCCCCCATAATTCTTCAAAATAAGCCACTGCTTCTTCATAACCGTAATCTTTGATCTCAACATTAAATTCTTGTTGCCCGTACAAGCCGGAGCGGGTAAGATTACTGCTCCCGGTAATTAAATATCCTTTAAAATTATGTTTGTCATATTCTTCTTCATTCATTTCAAATAAATACAGCTTGGCATGATTGGGTTCTCGAGTTTTTTTAATAATCAGCCTTTCCTGATTAATCATATCCAGGAAAAAATGTACTTGATCGTAAAACTCTTTGGTGTCTTGCTGTTCATTATTGATGGCAAAGCCCAAAGAAGTCATAAAATCATTAAAATACTCATCACTGCTCAGATCCATTTCCTGAATATCGTGTTCAAAAATATTTTGCAGATGATTTCCTACTTGCAAACCGACTAATAATCTGATTTTTACATCTGGATTATCTCTCAGGTTCTGATACACTTCCTTCCATCCCGAAAAATAGAAAAAACCAACAAGCCACCTTAATTCGGTGCTGAATTTTATAATGTTGTTCAAACGACCACTTAATGTCTTTTGTTTATTTTGATTGGATATAAAATTATTCGCCATGGGGTAAATATTTTTTAATTTTCTTTGCTACACTTGTTATGATTTCATCTGCTTCCGGTTGATGCTTTTCAGTAATTTGATGCGCCACACTACTCTTCCAGGCACGCTTAACATTGTCCAACTTTGTCTCATCAATCAAATCTTCCGGTGAAGTATATTTTAATTTTTTGTATTTCATTTTTTCAAGAAAAACAGGGATAATCTCTTCCCAATTTTCATCCGTAATTTTTTTGGTAAGGTAATACAAATCGTAAAAATCTCTTGGAGCGGTATAAGATCGTTGCTTTAACGCCCTCAATTTTTCGGAAACTATTTCCAATAAACTGTAGCAATCGCTTGTTTTACTCCCTGTTAATTCATCTGAATAAGGATGTATAATACTTTGGTTGGCTATGGGTAAAAGAACAATTTCATCCGTACTTACTTCTAATTTAATCTTGGTATTCCAACGATTCGGAGGTAATGGTTGTTGATTTTTGGAATGATTAGCGCCCCAGTATTTGATACGTACTTGATATCCCTTTGGGGCTTCCTTGGATATTAAACGATCTACTTTCCCAACGCTGAATTGAATCCCCGTATTTTCAGCAATAGTTTTGGCAATATCTTGCAAGGCTTTTTGATCCAAAACAAAATTTTTGTTCGTAGCTGTAAAATCCAAGTCTTCCGAAAAGCGGTAATCTTCAAAATAACATTTACGTAAACACGTTCCACCTTTAAAAATCAGGGTGTCTGCATAAAAGGATACAAAAACTGAAAGAAAATGCCCCAACACATAATCTTTGTCCACCGTGTCAGGTGGTACTTTCCATTCCTGGGCTTTTTCTATAATTTCTCGTTGTAAAATCATTCAGTATTCATTTTGTACCATCTGCAACAATTGTTTTTTGCTGACATTCAAACGCAACTTCCAATCGTTGTTAAATTCACCTGCTTCAATGCCTCCTGCATCCATTAAACTGTACCGCTGATTCACTTGGGATTGCGCATACCTGATAAAACTTTTTAAATTATCCTGATGAAATAACTCTGCCAAAAAGCCTAATCTTTTAGTCAAAGAAATATTGTTGTAAGCCGTGGTGTAGTCTATTAATTTAGTATTGGTAAGTTTTGCGTTTGCAAAAGCCCGGATAAGGTCGGCAAAATCGCCTGCATAGCGCGGTTGGTCAAAACAATCTACAAAAGTCATTTCGATATCGGTTACAGGGAAACGATTATCACCATAACCTTCTGCTTTTTTTCCAATGTTTTTTCGCTCTTTTACCGTAACAAACTGAACTTTTGTCCCCAAAATATAGGTGTCTCTTTTTCGTTGTGGGGTTTTCACAAAGACGGTATTAGGAAATCGCTCTGTTAATCCGTGATGATACAAAGCCGACCAGTACGCAATAGCGCTGTCAGGACTTATAAAAGACGACAACACATTGATGTTGTTGTAGTTGCGCAAAGCATATTTCCCGCGTTCTATCCGAAAAAGTAATTCTTTATTCACCAAATTTTCTAAAATTTCATTGATATTAGTAAATTTCACATTAAGTTCATCTTCAATTTGATCTATGCTAAAATAAAGAATCTCATTAGTTTCTAATAATTTCATAAACCGAAGCTGAACTTCATCCATATTCTTTGATATATAAACACCATCTGCCATTTTCCGAATTATTACATATTGCGTAACGATAAGACTTAAAAATCAGGTCTTATAGTTACACAAGTGGTAAAGATAGCGTTTTTTGCTTCCAAAATGAAAAAAGAAAAAAAATATCACCTTTATTTATTCAATTGATGTTCTTTTACAAAATTTGAAACAGTCAAGCGATGTACTCCCAAAATTCTGCCGATGGCGGAATAGGAAACTTTTTTGTCTAAAAGCTCCTGAATCTTTTTTTCTTGTCCTGTTAATTTTGTTTTTTTGGATTTGCTTCCTTTGGGACGACCGAGAACAACACCTTCGGCTCGTTTTCTTGCCAAGGCTTCTTTGGTTCTTTGGGAAATCAGATTTCTTTCGATTTCGGCAGAAAGCCCGAAAGCAAATGCCAATACTTTGGAATTGATGTCGCTGCCTAAACGATAGTTGTCTTTTATCGTCCAAACCTGAATATCACGGTTCATACATTCGTTGAGAATACCCATAATCATCAGAAGATTTCTGCCCAAACGGGAAAGTTCCGAACAAATCAAAATGTCTTCTTTTTTCATTTTTTTGAGGAGTTTACCGAGTTCCCTCTTTTCTAATTTTTGTGTCCCTGATATGGTTTCCTCAATCCATTTATCAATTTTTAAGTTCTTTCTTTTACAGAAATTCTCTATTTCAAATTTCTGATTTTCTACGGTTTGTTTGTCTGAACTTACTCGGATATAACTATAAATCATCACATTTGTCTATTTTAATGTTAGAATACATTTAATATAGACTATTAGCACCACATTATAATGGGCGTTTAAACTAACAGCTGATGAGGTGGCAAATGGTATTCACCCACATTATGATTTTGTAAATAAGAAAATCCAAGACAAGCATCCAAAACTAAAAGTTGGACAAGGAATATTTGGATTGTCAAAAGAAGAGAAAGAGGAAATTAATTTTACTAGAGATGAGTTAAAACTCATAAAACCCTATTATACCTCTGAACAATTATCAAAGTATTACGCAAATCCGGTTAACAAATTGTGGATTATCTACACAGATTCGACATTCAAAAATCCTGATAGAATAAAACCCTATCCAAATATCAAAGAGCATTTAGATCGCTTTTATAACATTATTACTTCGGATAACAGACCCTATGGGTTGCATAGAGCAAGAAAAGAGGATTTTTTTATCGGTGAAAAAATTGTAACACTCCGGAAATGTCCTAATGAACCTCAATTCACGTATACAGATTTCGAGTGTTATGTGTCTGCAACGTTTTATGTGATAAAAACTAACCGTATTAATCAAAAATATTTAACCGCATACTTAAACTCAAAAGTCGTTAGTTTTTGGTTGAAAAATCGTGGGAAAATGCAAGGCTCAAATTATCAGTTAGATAAAGAGCCTTTGATTAATATTCCTATTGTAAGGTCTGAATATGAAATTGAGATAATTGAATTATTTAATAAAATTAAAAATGTAATAAAAGAACCAAATAGCGTGAAGAAATTAACTGACAAAATCAATTCGCTTTTCTATAAAACATTTGGTTTTTCAGATACCGAAATCAATATGATTGAAAATCATTTAATGAAATAGTTTCGTCTATCATTTTAACGTCTTCAAATTCCAATCCATATAATTTAAAAATCATGATATCAAGATGTTTCTGAATAATAGAAACGTCTTGATTATTTTGTGTTCGTATGCAAATTTCGTCGAATAGAGATATGAAAAGATTATCATCTTCAGGTTGTAATATCGGAACAGACAATAGTGGTTCTTTGTCAATTTGGTAAATTTGCCCTTGCATCTTTCCTTTGTGCCTGAACCAGAAAGCCATTAATCTTGAGTTCAGCAAAACCGTTAAAAACTTCATATTAACTCTGTCAGTTTGAATAATAAAAAAAGACTGAGAAACATAACAATCGAAGGTGGTATAAGTAAATGCCGGAGATGCACATTTTCTCAACGACATTATTTTTTCGTTTTTAAAAAATTTTTCGTCTCTTGAACGATGAAGTCCATAGGGTTTGTTGTCTGATGTAATTATTGGAGAAAATTTATCCAAATGCAATTTAATCGTAGGATAACTGTTCATTTTATTTACATTTTTAAATTCTGAATTGGTATAAATAATCCAATGTGTGTTTACTTTTTTAGTACAATATCTATCAAGCTGTTCGCTTGTGTAATATGGTTTTATAATTTCTTTTTCCTCATCAGATAGGTTTAGTTTTGATAATTCGTCATTAGAAAGAACAAAAATTCCACTCCCTTTTTGTATATCGGAATTTGCACTTAGAATTTTTGCTCCTTTGTCATTTAAAAAATCTTGGGGAGCAACGATGCCTTGTGCAATTTCATTTTTAGCTAATTTAAACGCCCCTTTATTTTCGACTTTTTGTAAGATTTTTTCAATAATAGGAGGATTGAAATTTATTGTTTTCCCGATATAATTTGATGAGACCATATTAAAAATGAATTTTTCACTATAATCATTAGTAATATTAAACTGCAAAAATTCATTTAACTGAATTTTATTAATCTTATCATCTTTTAATATAGAATATTTAAGGGGATACTCCTGTCTTGATTTTTCCTTTTTCAATAAAAAAATCATTGTTTGAATTCCTGCGCTTTCAAAAATTTTAAAATCATTAAAGTCCACAAACAATTTAATTTGAGTTTCTTTTAAAACTTTGTCTCTTAGAATTGACGCACCGTTACTTGTAATCCAGTTGTTTTGAGCAATAAAGCAGATGTGTCCATTCGTTTTTACAATATCAATCGCAACACAAGAAAAAGCATACCAAATATCCATTTTACCTTTATAATACTTTGTATTTCGTATCCCATCAAATGCTGATTTATTTGTATATTCCTTTATATACGGCGGATTTCCAATCACCACATCGAACCCCTCTTCTAATCCAAACATCCATTCCGGGTCAAAGAAAGGAGAACTTGCATTTTGGTCGTAGGGATTCCATTGAGCAATTTGCTTAGCATCTTTGGCATCGTAAAAATGGCTTTCTTCTAATAGAGTTACTAATTTCGTTCTCAGTTCAGCATCTTTATCTCTTAAATCTTTTTTCTTGTAGGCTGATTTGGCATAGAAATGTTCTTTCCTTATTTCTAAAATTTCCTTTTTAATGTTTTCTATTTGAGGGTCTTCAAACAAATTAGTTTGCGCCTCTTTTTTGTGCATCCCAATCAATGTATTTGCTGCCACAAACTTTGTTTCCAGATTGGGCAAAGTCAATACACCGTAGTTTTCTTCGGGTTTAGATAAATCCATTTCTTCCTGCTCCACAATCAGTGAAATGAAGAAACGTAATTTGCTGATTTGTGCCGCAATGGTTTGTATATCCACCCCATAAATACACTCTTCAATCAAATGCAATTTTAAATCGTGATGCGATGCTTTGTTTTCAGCATCTAACTTTTCCAAAACATCTACCATTCGGTTCAATATTCCCATAGGAAAAGCTCCAGAACCACAAGCAGGATCAAGGATTTTTACAGCACGGAGTTTTGTTGAGATTTTTTCGCATAAATCGTGGTTGTTTGCTAAAAATTCAGGTAGTGTATCTTGGTCAAATAGTTGACGGATTAATTCTTCGTCCAAATCAGGTAACGCATTATGCAAATAAGCAATCAAAGATTCGTCCACCATATAGGCAACAATCTCTTTCGGTGTGTAGAAAGAGCCGGATTGTTTACGAGCGGATTCTTTTGTTTCAGGATTGAAAGCTCCCAAAAGGTTTTCAAAAACGTTTCCTAATAATTCAGGGTCTAATGCCACTTGAACTTCATTTGGGGCATTTTCTTCTACCGTAAAATTGTAGCGTTCTAATAAAGGAATTAGTCCTTCGTTTTTATCATCGCCAAAGAATACGACATTGGGAATAAATGCCCGATGCTTAAAGTTTCCGTTTGCAAACTTTTTATCGCTTCTGCTAAAACCGTCCAAATGGTATTTTACACCATCGGTGCTTTCTTCTTTGTCTAAACATTCAAACAGTCCTCCGTTAAGGAAAGGAATCGGACGGAATAAGTCTAAAATTTGCTCTTCGGAAATTGTGAACATTTCTGCATAGCGGTATCGGGTTTTTATATCACGTTTGTCAGCCAGTTTTGCAAATTCTCTTTCTGTTACTGCTTTATTCAGTGTTGCAAAAAATAAGTTTTGCAAGATGGCATTGTAGTAATTTCCGTTGGTGGAACTATTAGCATCAAAATCTTTTAGAATTTCTGATAGTTTTTCTGTTTTAAACAAATCATCCGGCACCAAATGTTTTTGTTTGATAAACCAAACAAAAAGCAAACGAGTAATCAGGCGAATCATTTGCTCTTCCAGCTTTACACGGTCGTCTTCGGAAATAGTTGTATTATTCGGAAATGTAATTCCTACTTCCGGAGTTAATGCCCATTGATACCATTTGAATAAATCGTTGTAAAATTCCTTAGTTAGTTTTTCAACAGAGAACGCCTCTTGTATTTCATCTAAACTTTTAAAAGCACAAGCATTGATACGCTCTTTAAAAGTTTTATTGGTTTCAGCCGAATCAACAAAATAGGTATAGCGTTTCCAGGTGCTGTATTTCTTGTCTCCTTTTTCGCCATAATTTCTTCGGATAAAACTTAACCGAAATTTTCCCTGAGTATCATAAAAAATGAAAATAGCTCCGTCTTTAAAATCTTCTTTCAGTATTTTCTTAGCAATTTCAAATTGCTGCTTTTTAGCGCTTCTGTCCGTTAGCTCCTTTTTGTATTCACAGGTAAACACCAACAGTTCTTCACTACCTTCCAGATTTGCCTGTCCTATTTTCACCGGAGTAGAATAAGAAGATGCATCATTTACGACATTAGTAAAAACATCCTTTTCCGGTTTAAACGAATGAATTTTCTTTTGAAAAAAAAGATTGATTTCGTCATTTGAGAAATGGTTTATTAAATTATCAATTGAGCTCATATATGGACAAAAATTTTTAGAATCTTAAAATTAAGAATCTTTTTGAGATCGTTTTTAAAATCGCCTGAAATACTTCATTAATTATACAAATTATTCATCATCCAATTTTCTTCTTGCTAATCGAAAAGTAAGGTACTAATGACCGTTTTGGCTACGTCCGTATGCTGAGATAACACTTCTATCTCAACATTTAATCAAAAACACTCAACTCAATCTCAATAATGCGTCGAATAATAATCAAAATATTTGCAGTTTGATTTGATTTCTTTGTAAAAACCGGTGGATGAATATTTTTTCAGCTCTTTGAAATAAGCCCTGTATTTTCGGACTTTCACCGCCATCATTTTGTTCTCGTAAGCATTGTAATCATTCCAGTCATATTCAATATTTTTTAATTCGGGATCACTATCCATGGCATTGTAAAAAACAGCCTGTTCGCATTTTGAAAGCCCAAAAAGTATCCTCGCCTTCAGCTCATCAGACTCTGCGAGATTCAAAGCCGATTTTAAAATCGACATCGGCCGGTTGTAATCGTCCGGATAATTATAATTCCAATCATAATTTTTTAAATAAAATACATTCAAATCCGAATTGTCACCATATCCGCTGTGGTATTTCGGGCCGTTGCTGTTGTTGACATCAAAATTGAGCAATTCTCTGAAATAGCCCATTGAAGTGGTATTGTAAAAGAAATTCCCCAAAAGATAATTTGCTTTAGCTGATTTTTCACCCTTTTTCTTTGATTCTTCCTCAAGCCGAATCAAAGCTTCTGAAAGTTCTTTTTTATTCATATTTCTTTTGATAAAATTGAACTCATCCAGAAAATCAGTACGCATCACCATGCTCTCAGGACATTCAAAACATTCGATACGGTTGTATCCGAAAACCGAAGACGAAACATTCGAAAATCCGTTGTAAACTCCTTTTTTGTATCCGACATTCCAATCTTCATCCGTATAAATCCGGCCGGCGCGAAGCGAGAAATTCGGATCCACTTTTTTGAAAAATTCCAAGGCGGTTTTGAAATCAGCTTTTGAAAGTGCAATGGTCCCTTCAAAATTTGCAACATAAGATTTGAAATCAAATGCAATCTCGTTTTTTAGCTGAGTCGGTACCGAAAAAGTCCTGTCAATCGCCGATTTGATGTGTTGTTCAAATTCATTTTTGTCTTCTTTGTCATATAATTTCTCAATGTCGTTCAGCAGTTTCAAATCCGGATTTGACTCCAGTGCAGTCACTTTGTTCAACAAAAGAAAAGATTTTGCATATTCTTTCTGAAGAAAATATCGATTCGCCAAAATATCCAAAACAAAATCTTTGGTCGAATTTCCGGCCTGATAATAATAACCATTGTCTTCAGCCGAATTGTCATTCCCGATTTCAAAGAATTCTTTGTAACGGCTCATCAGCTTTTTTTCAAAATCAGAATCGATAACCGACTGAGAAGCAATATCAATCAGCATTTCAAACTTCTTTTTCTCATCTTTGTACAATGGGTCGGTCGAATTGACTTTGGCGAGATACTCGGATGATTTTTTGTAATCTTTTTTCAGAAAATAAAGATAGGCAGCAGTCAGATTCCAAAAATCCGTTTCTTTTGCATTTTTTGACTGCTGAACCGCAATTTCAATGGATGAATTCAAACGGACATTCAGCTTCGGGTTCAGCGCCACCGGCAGCCTTTTGTCTTTCAGACCGGTCAGACAATCTTCGCGCAAATAAGTTTCAGGATCATAATCACAATGATAAACAATTGGCAGATATTCTCTTTCCAGACTGTTGACTTCCCTCGCCATCAGCACTTTTGCCTGAACCGCATCGGCCGAAATGGCAATGATTTTCTTCAATTCATTCATTGGATCATTAAATTTTCTATACCCCAAAAGCATATAGAGATCAAAACGCTCATTGTCGGTTTTGGCTGATTTGAGCATATTTTCAAAATCCAAATCCTGAGTGATTTTCATCGAAGTATAAGCATCGGTTTTTCGGTTTTTGGTATGGGTGAAAAATTGAAAGAAATCAAAATTTGCCTGCAGATAATTACCCAAAGCCCGCTCCGCACCGCCTTTCTGATCCAATGCATAATAATACATAATGGCTTTGTAATTCAGACTTTCAACATACTGATTGAACCAACTGATCGCCTGATCATATTTCTGATAATAATGTGCAAATCTCACCAGCTGATAACCGTACCTCAATTTCAGCTCTTTGTCGGACTCAGCTTTCCAGCTTTTAATCAGCACATCGGTCACTTTTGAATAATCGAGGTCGGCAACCGTCTTTTCGGGCAGATCAGCCCAATAATAAAAAGCATCATTCCGATCGCCCTTTTTGAATGCCATATAGGGTTCAAGGTATTTGGCATAAGCCAGATAAAGCAAAGCCTGCTTGAATTTGGTCTTGAAATTTGAATCGATGAATTTCAGATTTTTATCTGACGAACTGTTTCCTTTTGCCAGTTTCTGCACCTCCTCCCGATCGGCTTTGAAAACCAGATAATAAGCCTGACTGTATGAAATTCCAAAATACCGCTGCCAATCTTCTATATTTTCATTTTGCTGATTGTCATAGGTTTCCGAACCAAAATAAGGTTCCTCCCAAACCAGCAGAAACGGCTCGTACATCGGCGAATTGATTGCAGTCTGCGCAAACAGATTGTAGTATTCATATTCGGGATCCCACCAGGCACAACCGAATGTCTGTGAGAAAATTAACGAGAACAGAAAAGTGAAAGCTGAATTTTTCATAATCGGGCAGTTTAACAGCAAATTTAAAATTATAAGTAAAATTAATCAATACCAGCCAGAATGTCAATCCCATAAACAGCTTAGATTTATTTCAAATCAGCAATTGTATATCTTTTCAAAAACATTTGATCGAGATGATAATAGACAATCTCAAAATCTGATTTGATTTTTGAATCCAGAAATTCTCTGGTCTGTCTGAGCAATTCGGCGGAAATCGTTTCCAGTTTGACTTCAAAACCTTTGTTGAGATAAATTCCTTTCAAAAAAGTATCTGCTTCAATCCTGTAAAAACCGTCTTTTAATTTTTTATAATTTTCATTGTCCAAATCAGATGCTGAAACACCGTTGATCAGTTTCTTTTTTCCAAGATGATTGGTCACAATCGCCCATGAATAAATCGGCAGTGCCACATCTGTTTTCAGCGGATACCGGTCAACATCATTCAGATAATCTTTGAGCAATTCCAAATCCAAAATCGAGTTTTTCTCAATTTCCTCAATCGGGCTCGAAGTTGCGTAACACATCAGATAAACCTTGTCGGCGGGCGGAATTCCGGTTTTGTTTCTGAATTTGACCTGATGAAGCCGAAGCGTGCTGCCAATATTTTTTTGAGAAATTTCTTTTAATTCTTTTAAAAATTGAAAATAAGAATCACGCGTGGATTCAGTCCAGTCGCAGTCGATCTGGATTTCATCAAAGTTTTCAAAACCGTAATTTTTTGAAATATTACGAATCAGTTCAAAAACATTTTCTGCCAGTTTTTGATTTTCGGCTGCAGAAAGTTTGTAAAAAACTTCATTGACAAAATAAACGGTCGGTATGTATGCGGTATTTAATTTTTTTGAATCAAAATTCTGAAGCACAGCCGTCGGCTCGGGTCTGCCGCCTTTCTGCACAACATCAAACAACCTGATATAGAGCTTGTTTGAATTTAATTCTTTGAAATATTCAATTTCAGTCTGACCGATGTCGGCATTTGATTTCCAATGATAAAACTGTATCGGATGTGATTTTTGTTCCGGTTTACAGCCAAAGAAAATCGTCTGAAAAAACAGCAGAAAGATGAGTTTTTTCATTTTAGTTTCGGGTGTTCACTTCACCATAACCGACCAGCAAATCATAACGCACACCCCACGGCCGGTAATAAAACAGTGCCTGATACTGATTTTCGGTCTGCCAGAAACTTCCGTTGATTTCGGAATAATTCACCTTTTGGGTCGAATTGTCAAAAACCGCATACTGATAGTTGTAGTATCCCTGTTTGAGCAGCACCGCCACTTCCCAGTAATTGCTGTCGGTCAGCATCAGCCGGTATTCGGGCGAAAGCTGCCAGTTGTTGAATGCGCCGACGATATAGAGTTCACGCGTTCCGCCTTTGTCGTCAAATTCGTCCAATGCAAAATGAACCCAGGTGTAATCCGCTTCGGAGCCGGATTGAGTTTGATCGGGCACTCTTACGTTTCGAATATAAAAAGCTCCGTTTACATCCTGATTGTCAAAATAACCCAGATTGGCCGACGGTGAATCTGGTCGCAAAACCGTGTGATAAATGCTGTCCTGCTTAAAAATCCTTTCGGTGCTCATTGCCGCAACTTCCAGATTTTTTGTATCAAACCAAAGGTATTCGCTGCCTCCTTCAAAAACGATTTTCTGGTCTTTGTAGGTCAGCTGACCCGGATTCATAAACTGTGGTCTGTTCAGCACCAGATTGTCTTCCCAGTTTCCGTTTTTCATAATAAACAGAGTGGCTCCGTCGGGTGTTTCGGTCAGATTCATCTGTCCGCTGCCTGCCACCACACTGATTCGCTGATTCAGATTTCCGCTGCCAATTGCTCTTTCCTCACTGATTCCCACACTTACTTTATTGGGATCGTAAATCGCAAATCTTTTTGTGAAAACCGGTTTATTTTCATCGGTCGTATAAACCTTAATCACATAATTTCCGGGAAGTTTCATGCTGACATCCCGGTTTGGAATCGTCAGTTCGTAATGGGTATAATTCTGATAGGTATTGAATGAATTTGTGTAATCTCTGATGTAATTTGAACTGTATCCGTTCAGATATTCTGACTGAAAAATCCCCGAAGGCGTCCAGTCTGCATTGTAATGTTCGATTTTGTAATTGTATTCTTTGAAGCCCTGAACCAAATCGTCAAACGACAAAATCAGATATTCGCCCATCCTGATTACAGGCGTTTCGTCGTTTGTCTGCGGATTGAACAGTTGGACGGTTTTGATATTTTTTTCCGGCAGGATTTCACGGTAAACCTGGGCTTCTGCAAATTGAGAAGCCAAAAACAACAGCAGCAGTATTCCATTTTTCATAAGTCCAAATATACAAAATCAAATTATAGAAAAATGAAGCACAAAAATCAACGGATTATTGTGACAAAACATCTTTAATTTCGTCGGTTTTGTCAAATACACTTTTCGCATACGGACAGAGCGGAATGATTTTCAAGCCTTTTTCTCTTGCAAATTCAACCGCCGCATCGACTAACTTTCTCCCGAAACCTCTTCCGCCAAATTCGGGATAAACCTCTGTGTGGTCGATGATGAATTTATCTTCACCCGCCCAAACATAGGTCATGTGACCGGCTTTGACATCGGCTTCGTACAATGTAAATTCGCCTTTCTTGCCATCGTCTGTTCTTTCAATCTTTATCATAATTGTTAATTTAATTCGCTTTCAATCTGCACCGTTCCCTCAATGATTCTGTGTACCGGGCATTTGGCTCCGATTTCATAAATTCTCTGTTTCTGTGCATCATCCAGATTCCCAATCAGTTCAATTTTTTTTGAAAAAGTTGTCACACCGTTTTTGATATCTCTCACAAAATCGACTTCGACGATTGCTTCCTGCAAATCCCATCCTTTTCGGGCTGCATACATTTTCATTGTAATCGCTGTACAGGCAGACAATGCAGCATTCAAAAGTTCGGTAGGTTTCGGCCCCAGATCCTGACCGTTTTCATCAATCGGTTCGTCAGCAACCAGCTGATGATTGCTCATGGTCAGTTCGGTGG
>Ga0222423_1000462_pt1 | contig 28362 bp, 24 predicted proteins | sample 3A0metagenome_FD_182472 | JGI IMG/M metagenome (GOLD analysis project Ga0222423, IMG submission 182472) | Enriched microbial communities from leaf-cutter ant dump, University of Wisconsin, Madison, United States - 3A0 (version 2) | ecosystem: Environmental > Terrestrial > Nest > Insects nest >...
TACCTGCTCGACAACCCGCTGCTGCGCGAGGAGCTCGCGCGCGAGCACGTCAAGCCCCGGCTGCTGGGCCACTGGGGCACCACGCCCGGCCTGAACTTCCTGTACGCGCACCTCAACCGCGCCATCACCGAGCGCGCGCAGTCCACGATCTACATCACGGGCCCGGGCCACGGCGGACCGGGCCTCGTCGCGGGCGCCTACCTCGACGGCACCTACAGCGAGGTCTACCCGGACATCACGCTCGACACCGAGGGCGTGCGCCGCCTGTTCCGCCAGTTCTCGTTCCCGGGAGGAATCCCGAGCCACGTGGCTCCCGAGACCCCCGGCTCGATCCACGAGGGCGGCGAGCTCGGCTACTCCCTCTCGCACGCGTACGGGGCGGCGTTCGACAACCCGGACCTGCTCGTGGCGACCGTCGTGGGCGACGGCGAGGCGGAGACGGGTCCGCTCGCAACGAGCTGGCACTCCAACAAGTTCGTCAACCCCGCCACCGACGGCGTCGTGCTGCCGATCCTGCACCTCAACGGCTACAAGATCGCCAACCCGACGGTCCTCGCCCGCATCCCCGAGGACGAGCTGCTCGACCTCATGCGCGGCTACGGCCACCGGCCCTACCTGTTCACGGGTGGCTTCGACGGCGAGGACCCGATCGCCGTCCACACGCGCTTCGCGGCACTGCTCGACGACGTGCTCGACGAGATCGCCGCGATCAAGGCGCGCGCCGCCGCGGGCGACCTGACCCGGCCCGCGTGGCCCATGATCGTCCTGCGTACCCCGAAGGGCTGGACGTGCCCGCCCGTCGTGGACGGCAAGCAGGTCGAGGACTCGTGGCGCGCCCACCAGGTACCTCTCGCGGACGCGCGCGACACGGCCGAGCACCTCGAGGTGCTGCGCGGCTGGCTCGCGTCCTACCGCCCCGAGGAGCTCTTCGACGACGACGGCGCCCCCGTGGCGGACGTCACCGCGATCGTGCCGGACGGCCCGTTGCGGATGAGCGCCAACCCGCACACCAACGGCGGGATCCTGCTGCAGGACCTCCGCCTGCCGGACGTGCGGGACTTCGCCGTCGACGTGCCCGCCCCGGGCGGCGCGGTCGCCGAGTCGACGCGGGTCCTGGGCGAGTGGCTCACCGAGGTGGTGCGCCGCAACCCCGAGAACTTCCGCATCTTCGGCCCCGACGAGACGGCCTCGAACCGGTTGCAGTCCGTCTACGCGGCCACGGCCAAGCAGTGGAACGCCGAGTACCTCCCGAACGACGACGACGATCACCTCGCCCCGCGCGGCCAGGTGGTCGAGATGCTCTCCGAGCACCAGTCGCAGGGCTGGCTCGAGGGCTACCTGCTCACGGGACGCCACGGGTTGTTCAACTGCTACGAGGCGTTCATCCACATCATCGACTCGATGTTCAACCAGCACGCGAAGTGGCTCAAGGTCACGCGCGAGATCCCGTGGCGGCGCCCCGTCGCGAGCCTGAACTACCTGCTCTCGAGCCACGTGTGGCGCCAGGACCACAACGGCTTCTCCCACCAGGACCCCGGGTTCATCGACCACGTGGTGAACAAGAAGGCCGAGATCGTGCGGGTGTACCTCCCGCCGGACGCGAACACGCTGCTCGTCACGTACGAGCACGCGCTGCGCAGCCGCAACCTCGTCAACGTGGTGGTCGCGGGCAAGCAGCCGGCACCGTGCTTCTTGTCGATGGACGAGGCCATCGCCCACTGCGCGCGCGGCGTGGGGATCTGGGAGTGGGCCGGCACGGAGGAACGCGGGGAGGACCCGGATGTCGTGCTCGCGTGCGCGGGCGACGTGCCGACGCTCGAGGTGCTCGCGGCCGCGGACCTGCTGCGCCGCCACCTGCCCGAGCTCAACGTGCGCGTCGTCAACGTCGTGGACCTCATGCGCCTGCAGGACGAGCGCGAGCACCCGCACGGCATGTCGGACCGCGACTTCGACACGGTGTTCACGGCGGACAAGCCGATCATCTTCGCGTACCACGGCTACCCGTGGCTCGTCCACCGCCTCACCTACCGCCGCCACGGCCATGCGAACCTGCACGTGCGCGGCTACAAGGAAGAGGGCACGACGACGACGCCGTTCGACATGGTCATGCTCAACGACCTCGACCGGTACCACCTGGTGATGGACGTCATCGACCGGGTGCCGTCGCTCGGCACGCGGGCCGCCGAGCTGCGTCAGGAGATGGTCGACGCCCGCCTGCGGGCCCGCCAGTACACGCGTGACCACGGGGAAGACATCCCCGAGGTCGCACAATGGGTGTGGCCCGACGCGGGCGACACCGCGACGAACGAGGGTGGGCCGCAGACCGCGACGCTCGCCACCGGAGGAGACAACGAATGACCACCCGCTCCATCTACGTCTCCGCCCAGGAGGGTGAGACGGGCAAGTCGACGGTGGCCCTCGGCCTGCTCGACCTGCTGACCCGCCGGGTGCAGCGCGTGGGGGTGTTCCGTCCCGTGGCGCGCAGCACGGACCAGCGCGACTACGTCCTCGAGCTGTTGCTGGGCCACGACGGCGTGGACCTCGGCTACGAGGAGTGCGTGGGCGTCACGTACGACGACGTCCACACGGACCCCGACGCCGCGCTCGCCACGATCGTCTCGAGGTACCACGCGATGGCGCGCTCGTGCGACGCCGTCGTCATCGTCGGCTCGGACTACACCGACGTCGCGGGAGCCACCGAGCTCTCCTTCAACGCGCGCGTCGCGGCGAACCTCGGCTCGCCCGTGCTGCTCGTGGTGTCCGGCAACGGGCGCACGGGCGGTGAGGTGCGGCACGCCGTCGACGTCGCGCTCGCCGAGCTGCACGCCCATCACGCCCAGACCATCGGCGTGATCGCCAACCGCTGCACCGCCGCCCTCGGCGAGGTGCGGCGCGCGCTCGAGGGGCCCGTCCCCGCGTGGGCGCTGCCCGAGGAGCCGTTCCTCGTGGCCCCCACGGTGGGCGCGCTCATGGAGGCCGTCGACGGGCGGCTCGCGATGGGCGACCCGGAGCTGCTCTCCCGCGAGGCGCTCGAGGTGCTCATCGGTGCGATGTCCGTCGAGCACCTGCTCCCTCGGCTGTCCGACGGCGCCGTGGTCATCACCCCCGGCGACCGCTCCGACGTGCTGCTCGGGCTCATCATGGCCCACGCGGCACCGGGCTCCCCGTCGCTCGCGGGCATCGTCCTCAACGGCGGCTTCTACCCGCCCCCGGCGGTCGCGAGGCTCGTCGAGGGGCTCGGCCAGCGACTCCCCGTGATCCGCACCAACCTCGGCACCTTCCGTTCCGCGAGCGCCGCCGCCGCGACCCGCGGGCGCCTCACCACCGACTCCCAGCGCAAGGTCGACACGGCGCTCGCCCTGTTCGAGAAGCACGTCGACGGCGAGGCCCTGCTCGCGGCGCTCGACGTGCCGCGCGTCGAGGTCGTCACGCCGCTGATGTTCGAGTACGGGCTGCTCGACCGCGCCCGCGGACAGCGCCAGCACATCGTGCTGCCCGAGGGGAAGGACGACCGCATCCTGCGCGCCGCGTTCACGCTGCTGCAGCGCGAGGTGGCGGACCTGACGATCCTCGGCGAGGAGGATGCCATCCGCGCGCGCGGCACCGAGCTGGGCCTCGACCTGTCGGCGGCGAAGGTGATCGACCCGAAGTCCTCGAGCGAGCTGTCCGAGCACTTCGCGCAGGAGTACGCGCGGCTGCGCGCGCACAAGGGCATGACGGTGGACCGGGCGCGCGAGATCGTGTCCTCGGTGTCCTACTTCGGCACCATGATGGTCGAGCTCGGGCTCGCGGACGGCATGGTCTCCGGCGCGATGCACACCACCGCGCACACCATCAAGCCAGCGTTCGAGATCATCAAGACCCGGCCCGACGTCGGCGTCGTGTCCTCGGTGTTCCTCATGTGCCTCGAGGACCGCGTGCTCGTGTACGGCGACTGCGCCGTGATCCCCGACCCCACGGCCCCCCAGCTCGCGGACATCGCGATCTCCTCGGCCGAGACGGCGCTCCAGTTCGGCATCGAGCCGCGCATCGCGATGCTGTCCTACTCGACGGGCGACTCGGGCTCCGGGGCGGACGTCGACAAGGTCCGCGAGGCCACCGCGCTCGTCAAGGAACGCCGGCCCGACCTCGTCGTCGACGGCCCCATGCAGTACGACGCCGCCGTGGACCCCGCCGTCGGCGCCGCGAAGGCCCCCGACTCCCCCGTGGCCGGACGCGCCACCGTGCTCGTGTTCCCCGACCTCAACACGGGCAACAACACGTACAAGGCCGTGCAGCGCTCCGCGGGCGCGGTCGCGATCGGCCCCGTGCTGCAGGGCCTGCGCAAGCCCGTCAACGACCTGTCGCGCGGTGCGCTCGTGCAGGACATCGTCAACACCGTGGCCATCACGGCGATCCAGGCGCAGGGCCTGGACGCGGCCGCAGAAGGAGAGCAGTGATGGGGTCCTCCCCCCGCGTCCTCGTCGTCAACTCCGGCTCGAGCTCGCTCAAGTACCAGCTGGTCGAGCCGGAGACGGCCACGGCCGTGACGAGCGGGCTCGTCGAGCGCATCGGCGAGCCGGGCGGCGTCGCGGACCACGGCGAGGCGCTGCGGGCGGCGCTCGACGCCCTCGAGCCGCTCGACGAGGCGGGCATCGTGGCCGTGGGGCACCGCGTGGTGCACGGCGGCGCGGACTTCGGGGCGCCCGTCCTGGCCGACGACGAGGTCGTGGCGAAGATCCACGCGCTGATCCCGCTCGCGCCCCTGCACAACCCCGCGAACGTGCGCGGCATCGAGGTCGCGCGCGAGCTGCTGCCCGAGGTCCCCCACGTGGTCGTGTTCGACACGGCGTTCTTCCACACCTTGCCCGCCGCGGCCGCGACCTACGCGATCGACGCCGAGGTCGCCGAGCAGCACGGCGTGCGCCGCTACGGCTTCCACGGGACCTCCCACCAGTTCGTGGCGCACGCCGCCGCGGAGCTCGTGGGGCGGCCCGTCGAGGAGCTCGACCAGATCGTGTGCCACCTCGGCAACGGGGCGTCGGTGTCCGCCGTCAAGGGCGGGGTGGCCGTCGAGACGTCGATGGGCCTGACGCCCCTCGAGGGGCTCGTCATGGGCACGCGCTCCGGGGACATCGACGCGGGCATCGTGTTCCACCTCGCGCGCACGGCGGGCATGTCGATCGACGAGCTCGACGTGCTCCTCAACCGCCGCTCGGGCCTCAAGGGGCTCACCGGCGTGAACGACTTCCGCGAGGTGCACCGGCTCATCGCCGAGGGATCCGCGACCGCGCGGCTCGCCCTCGACGTGTACCTGCACCGGCTGCGCAAGTACGTCGGCGCCTACCTCGCCGTGCTCGGCGGCGTGGACGTCATCACGTTCACGGCCGGGGTGGGCGAGAACGACGACGTCGTGCGGGCCGGCGCGCTCGCGGGCCTCGAGCGGCTCGGGATCGCCGTCGACCCGGAGCGCAACGCGGGCCGGTGCAAGGAGCCGAAGATCATCTCCCCGGACGGGTCCGCCGTGACCGTCGCCGTCGTCCCCACGAACGAGGAGCTCGCGATCGCGCGCCAGGCCCTCGCGCTCGTGTAGGGCCTGGCCCTCGGCGCGCCCGGCGCACTAGCGTCGAGCCATGGCGAAAGAGACCACCCAGCCCGTCCGCGTCCCCCAGCTGCTGTTCGGACTGGTGCTCCTCGGCCTCGGCGTCGCGATGCTGCTGGGCCGCCTCGGGATCGTCGAGGTGTCCTTCTGGCGGATCCTCGGCACGTGGTGGCCGCTGCTGATCGTCGCGGCCGGGCTCGCGGCGCTCACGACGGTGCCGCGCGCGTGGCCGGGACCGGTCGGGCTCATCGCCGTCGGCGTGTTCCTGCAGCTCGCCCGGCTCGACCTGTTCGACGTCGAGCTGACGTCGCTCATCTGGCCCGTCGTCCTCATCGCGATCGGGCTCACGCTGCTCGTGCGCTTCGGGCGCCCCGACTCGGGCACGTCCGACACGATCCGCTCGACGGTGTTCTGGTGGGGCTCGGAGCGCACGTCGCGCTCGCAGAGCTTCCGCAGCGCCGTGCTCACGGCCGTCATGGGTGGCATCGAGCTCGACCTGCGCGAGGCGGACGTCCAGGGCCGCGCCGACATCTCGATCTTCTCCTTCTGGGGCGGCGTCGAGGTCAAGGTGCCGCCCACGTGGCGCGTGACGGTGCGCGGGCTGCCGATCCTCGGCGGCTGGGACGACAAGACCGTCGACCCCACCGACCCGAACGCCCCCGAGCTCGTGGTCCACGTGACCACGGTGATGGCGGGCGCGGAGATCCGGAACTAGGACAGCCCGAGGGCTTCGCGCACGTCGCGGCTCACGAGGGCCAGGGCGGCGGCGCGGGCCTGGGCGGCGTCCGACGACGAGCGCGCCGCCTGGGCGATGAGCCGGCACTGGTCGGCCGTGTGGTGGCGCAGGGCGAACCGCACGAGCGGGGTGGCCGAGACGGACATCGACAGGCTCGTCACCCCGAGCCCGAGCAGCACGAGCGCCATCACCGGGTCACCGGCCGACTCCCCGCACACCCCCACGGGCTTGCCCGCCTCGAGTCCGGCCATCGCGGTGGCCGCGACGAGGTCCAGCACGGCGGGCTGCCAGATGTCGAGCAGGTCGGACAGCTCCCCGCGGAGCCGGTCCGTGGCCATCGTGTACTGCGTGAGGTCGTTGGTGCCGAGGGAGACGAAGTCCACCTCGTCGAGGATCTCGCGCGCACGCAGGGCGGCGGCGGGGATCTCGACCATGACGCCCACGGTCTGCACGCCGTGCCCGCGTGCCCGCTCGGCGAAGTCACGGGCCTCGGCGGGCGTCGCGATCATCGGGGCCATGACCCACGGCGCCACGCCCGAGCGGCGGTGGGCCTCGGCGAGCGCGGCGAGCTGCGTGTCGAGCAGCGACGCGTCGATCCGCACGAGCCGGTAGCCGCGCACCCCGAGGGCCGGGTTGTCCTCGTCGGGCTGGGTCGCGAACGCGAGGGGCTTGTCCGCCCCCGCGTCGAGGGTACGGATCACGACCTTGCGCCCGCCGAAGGTCTCCAGGACGCGCGCGTAGACGTCCGCCTGCTCCTCGACGGTCGGAGCGGTGCTGCGGTCGAGGAACAGCACCTCCGTGCGGAACAGCCCGACGCCCTCGACGGCGGCGGGGGCGGCCCGCGCGGCGTCGTCGGCCGTCCCGATGTTGGCGAGGAGCTGGACGGGCACGCCGTCGGCGGTCGCGGCGGGGGCGTCGTCGGACGCGAGCTCCGCGATCACCTCGACGCGTCGCGCGATGGCCTCGCGCAGCTCGGGCGAGGGGTCCTTGGTGACGGTGCCGTGCGCGGCGTCGACCGCCACGACGTCGCCGTCGCGCAACGAGCCCACGCCCTCGGCCCGCACCACGCACGGGATGCCGAGCTGGGCGGCGATGATCGCGGTGTGGGAGGTGGGGCCGCCGAGGCGCGTGACGATCGCGGCGGTGTTCTCCAGGTCGAGCGTCGCGGTGTCCGCGGGCGAGAAGTCCTCGGCCACCACGACCGACGGCTCGGTGAGGGTCGGCACGCCCGGTTCGGCCACGCCGAGCACGCGCGCGACCACCCGGTCGCGCACCGAGCGCAGGTCCGTGACCCGTTCGGCGAGGTAGCCGCCCGCCGAGAGGAACATCTGGGCGAAGGTGTCCACGACCTGCTCGACGGCGTGCGCCGGCCCGGTGCCCGCGTCGATGAGCGCGTCGATCTCCTCGCGCAGCGCCGGGTCCTGCGCCATCTGCGCCGTGGCCCGCAGCACGTCCGCGAGCGTGCCGATGCCCGCCTCGGCCGCGGCGTCGGCCTTCGCCCCGAGTGACGCGGCGACGTCCGCGAACCCCTCGGCCACCTTCGCCTTCGCGGCCTCGGGGTCCGCGGGCCCGGGCTCGCCCGGGGGCACGCGCGGGGCGGCGTGGGCGAGCACCACGGGTCCGACGGCGCCCCCGCGGCCGACCCCGATGCCGGTGAACTCGCGCCCCGGGGCCATCTCAGCCCTCCGGCTCCGCGTCGAGGTCCGTGGCGAGCAGCTCGACGAGCTCGTCGAGCACGCGATCGGCGTCGTCCCCCTCGGCCGCGAGCGTGACCTGCTCGCCGTGCTTCACGCCGAGGGCCATGACCCGCAGCATGCTCGCGGCGTCGACGGGCGTGCCGCCGTCCTTGGCGATCGTCACGGGGATGCCGGCGGCGCCGACGGCCTGGGTGAACAGGGACGCGGGCCGGGCGTGCAGTCCGACGGCGGACGCGACGGCGACGGTGCGTTCGGGCATGAGGTCCTCCTTGACCTGGGGGCCGCCGGCGACGACCGCGGAGGTGCGCCGCCGGCGGCTGCTGGGTGGTGACTACGGCTCGATCGTGACCTTGATGGCCTCGCCCCGGGAGACGATGCCGATCCCGTCGAGCACCTCGTCGAGCGAGAGCCGGTGGGTGATGAGGTCGAGCACGGGCACGGAGCCGTCCGCGATGAGCGCGAGGGCCTCCTTGTTGTGCTGCGGGCTCGAGCCGTTCGCGCCCACGATGGTGATCTCCTGGTAGTGCACGATGTTCGAGTCGAGCGTGATGGTCGGCTTGTCCTTGGGCAGCCCGCCGAAGAACGAGATGCGGCCCTGGCGGGCGATCATCTGGAGCGCGTCCTCCTGCGCGGCACCGGAGGCAGCCGCCGTGATGACGACGTCGGCCCCCCGCCCGTCCGTGAGCTCGCGGACCCTGGCGACGGCGTCCTCCTCGCTCGAGGCGATCGCGGCGTCCGGCCGGACCAGCGCGGCCGCCATGTCGAGCCGCTCGCGCGAGAGCTCGACGAGGAACACCCGCGACGCGCCGCGAGCGCGGGCGAGCCGCACGTGCAGGCAGCCGATGGGACCCGAGCCGATGACGACGACGACGTCCCCCTCGCCGACGCGCGCGAGGTTCTGGGCGTTGATGGCGCACGCGAACGGCTCGGCCACGGAGGCCTCCGCGAAGCTCACGCCGTCGGGGATGCGGTTGAGCCCGTCGACCGCGAGGACGTTGCGCGGCACGATCATGTACTCGGCGAACCCGCCCTCGAACTGGTAGCCCATCGAGACCTGGTTCGGGCAGATCGTCATGGAGCCGCGGCGGCAGAACTCGCACTCGCCGCACGGGATGGCCGCGATGACCTGGACGCGGTCCCCCGCGGCCCAGCCCTCGACGCCCTCGCCGACCTCGACCACCTCGCCGGCGATCTCGTGACCCATGACGCGCGGGGGATCGATGTGGTGGTGGCCGAACCGTGAGATCTTCACGTCCGTGCCGCACGTGGAGCACGCGCGCACCGCGATCTTGACCTCGCCGGGTCCCGGCGTGGGCTCGGGGATGTCCTCGAGCCGGATGTCGCCCGGCGCGTAGAACCGTGCTACTCGCATCTGTTCCTCAGTTCTTCGGTGGTGCCGGGTGCCCGGTCGGGCGACCCGGTGGGGCTAGTCGTCGTCGGACCCGTCGTCGGACCAGTCGTCCGCGAGGAGGCCCCGCAGCGCGTCGAGGTCGCCGACGGCGCGCAGCGCGGCCGCCTTCTCCTCGTCGAGCAGCAGCTCGGCGAGGCGGGAGAGCAGCTCGACGTGCCCGTCGCCCTTCGCGGCGATCCCGATGGCGATCGTGGCGCGCTGACCGCCCCAGTCCACGCCGTCGGGGAAGCGCACGAAGCTCAGGGCGTCGCGGTGCACGAGCTCCTTGCCGGCGAGCGTGCCGTGCGGGATCGCCACCCCCTCGCCGATGTACGTGGGCACGGACAGCTCGCGCTCGAGCATCGTGGCCACGTAGCCGGGGTCCACGGCACCCGCGGCGACGAGGGCCTCGCCGGCCAGGACGATGGCCTCGTCCCGGCCGGCGGCGCTCGCCGCGAAGTCGACCGACCGCTCGTCGAGCAGCTCCGCGAGGCTAGACATCGATCTGTGCCTTGTCCTGGATGGCCTTGACGAGCGTGGTCACGGCCGGGTCGCCGAGGAAGAGGTTGAACGGCACCACGGGGACCTCGGGGACCACCCCGCGGGCCCGCTCGGCGAGCCCCGCGTGGGTGACCACGACGTCGGCGTCCTGCGGGATCTCCGCGACGGGCGAGTGGATCACCTCCACCCCGGACTTCTTGAGCTGCTTGCGCAGCGTCCCGGCGAGCATGACGCTCGACCCCATGCCCGCGTCGCACGCGACGACGAGCTTGTGGACGGCGCTTCCGTCGATGGTGGTCATGCCGACTCCTTGCTCGCGGCGGACAGCTCCGCGTCGGTGAGGTTGCCGGCGGCGGCGTCCTCCTTCTCGCCCCGGCCGAAGCCCATGAGGACGGCCGCGACGAAGAACGACACGACGGCGGCGACGAGGATCGACAGCAGCACGAGAGCGTGGTCCCCGCGGGGCGTCATCGCCATGTAGGCGAAGATGCTTCCCGGTGCGGGCGAGGCGACGAGGCCGTTTCCGAAGATGACGTTGGTCAGGACGCCCATGCCGCCTCCGAGGATCGTGGCGAGGATGAGGCGCGGCTTCATGAGGATGTAAGGGAAGTAGATCTCGTGGATGCCGCCGAAGAAATGGATCACGATCGCCGCGGGGGCCGAGGCGCGCAGGGCGATCGGGCCGAAGAGCATGAACGCGACGAGGATGCCGAGGCCCGGACCGGGGTTCGTCTCGATCATGAAGAGGATCGACTGGCCGTCCGCCTCCGACTGCGCGGCACCGAGCGGCGTGAAGACGCCGTGGTTGATCGCGTTGTTGAGGAAGAGCACCTTGCCGGGCTCGACCACGATCGAGGCGAGGGGCAGCAGGCGCGAGTCCACGAGGAAGCTCACGCCGCTCTCGGCCCATTCCATGAGCGAGCGGATCACCGGGCCGATCGAGTAGTAGCCGCCCACGGCCATCGCACCGCCGAGGATGCCCGCGGAGAAGTTGTCGATGAGCATCTCGAAGCCGGAGGCGACCTTGCCCTCGATGGCCTCGTCGAACTTCTTGAGCAGCCACGCCGTGAGCGGCGCGATGATCATGGCGCCGAGGAACATCGGCGTGCCCTCCGCACCGACGATGACGCCCACCGTGGCGATCGCACCGATGACGCCGCCACGCGTGCCGTGCACCATCCGACCGCCCGTGTAGCCGATGAGCAGCGGCAAGAGGTAGTTGATCATCGGACCCACGAGGCCCGTGCGACCGTCCCAACCGCCGAGCTCGGCGACGGGGGTCCAGCCCTTCTCGATGAACAGCGCGGTGATCAGGCCCCACGCGATGAACGCGCCGATGTTGGGCATGACCATGCCTGCGAGATAGCCGCCGAAGCGTTGCACAGCGGCCTTGGCACCGGTGCCGGTGACCTTGGGGGTGTACTCACTCATTGTCTGGGACTCCTTCGTTCCAGTGAGGACTAGCTGGCTGGGGACAGAGGGGACTGCAGGTCAGGCGAGGGGAGGAGCCGCGCCGCGGACAGGTCGATGTCGGACGGCGAGGGCATGACGCTTCCGGGGAGACGCACCGCGGCGGCGCCCCACGCGAGCGCGGTCACGAGCGCGCGCGACCGACCGTCGTCACCGGGTGCGGTGGCGCCGGAGGAACAGATCGCGGACAGGTAGCCCGCGAGGAACGCGTCGCCGGCGCCGACGGTGGACCGGGGGTCCGCGACCGTGGAGCTGCCGACGAGGTCGGGGGCGCCGAGGTCTGCGGTCGCCCGGGGGTCGCCGTCGTCGGCCCCCTGCCCCCCGACGAGGACGGCGCCGTCGGCCCCGAGGCTCACGAGGACGTGCCCGACGCCGCGCCGGTGGAGCTCGTGCGCCGCCTCGAGGACCTCCGCCATCGAGGAGAGCTCGCGGCCCACCACCTCGGCGAGCTCCTCGCGGTTGGGCTTGACGAGGTCGGGCCCGGCCGCGACGGCGTGGCGCAGCGCGGCACCGGACGTGTCGACGGCGACGTGGCGGCCGCGCGAGCGCAAGAGCGTGGTCATCGCCGCGTACTCGCCGTCGTCCACGCCCGGCGGGAGGCTCCCGCACAGGACCACCCAGTCGCCCGGGGCGGACTGCTCGAGCACGTGCGCCGTGATGGTGGTGAGCTCCGTGGCCGTGAGGTTCGCGCCCGGCTCGTTGAGCTTGGTGACCGTGCCGTCCGCCTCCGCGACGGTGACGTTGGAACGGGTCGACCCGGCCACGGGGACCGCGACGACGTCGACGTGCTCCGCCGCGAGGAGCGCCTCGAGCTCCGCGCCGTCCGGGCCACCGAGGGGGACGACGGCGCGCGACGGGTGGCCGTTCGCGAGCAGGGCCCGGGTCACGTTGACCCCCTTGCCGCCCGGGTCGAGCCGCGTGCGCAGCGCCCGGTTGACGCCTCCTGGCACGAGCGAGGCGACCTCGATGGTGCGGTCGAGGCTCGGGTTGAGGGTGACGGTGACGATCACGCGCGCACCACCCGCGGGCCGAAGGCCTCGATCTCGTCCGCGAGCGCGGGCTCGAGGCCGCTGTCGGTGATGACCGTGTCGACCGCCTCGATGGACGCGACCTGCGCGAAGTCCGCTCGACCGAACTTCGTGTGGTCGGTGAGCACCACGGTGCGGCGGGCCGCCGCGACAAGGGCGCGCTTGACACCGGCCTCGCCGAGATCGGGGGTGGTCAGCCCACGCTCGGCGGTGATGCCGTTGGTGCCGAGGAACGCGACGTCGGCGTAGATGTCGCGCAGCTCGCGCTCCGTCCACGCGCCGACGGCGGCGAGCGTGCGACCGCGCACCGTGCCGCCCAGGAGGTGCAGGGTGATGTGCGGGCGGGTCGCGAGCAGCATCGCGATGGGCAGCGAGTGGGTGACGACGGTGAGCTCGCGGTCCGTGGGCAGCATCTCGGCGAGCCGGACGGTGGTGGTCCCGGCGTCGAGGATCACGGCCCCGCCGTCGGGCAGCTCGTCGAGCGCCGCCTTCGCGATGCGCTCCTTCTGCCCGGCCATGCGGGTCTCGCGGTCCGCGACCGCGGGCTCGATGCCGAGGCGCTCGACCGGGATGGCGCCGCCGTGCATGCGGCGCAGCAGGCCCCGGCGCTCGAGGAGCGTGAGGTCGCGGCGGACGGTCTCGGGCGTGACGTCGAGGCTCTCGGCGAGCTCGCGCACCTCGACGCGACCGTCCTGGCGAGCCCTCGCGAGGATCTCCTGCTGCCGCTCCGTGGCGTACACGCGCTCTCCGTCCTGTCGGGCGACCATGCCCATTCGGATGTTGCTATGCCTTTGTTTACTTCTGTTCATGTCCGGTGTCAAGCCCCGTCGCCCGGCGCTCTGTCGGGCTTGCCCGGACCCCGCGCCGGAACCGGCGGTGAGCGGGCGGCGAGGGCGGGCGGCGGTGCGGCGGTGCGAGGCGGCGCGGGAAGTAGGGTGGCGGCATGGTGGCGCGCGCGACACGGCTGTCCGGTTCGGCACGAGGCGCCGACGGCCTCGACGCGGCATTCGCGCAGATCCGCGCCGAGCACGAGGTGCGCGAGGAGTTCCCCGCCGCGGTGCTCGAGGCGGCCGCACGGGCGGCGCGCGAGCCTCGGCTGCCCGAGCGGGACGAGCGCGACCTCGAGCTCGTCACGATCGACCCGCCCGGTGCGATGGACCTCGACCAGGCGCTCCACCTGTCCCGCACGCCCCGCGGTTACCGGGTGCGCTACGCGATCGCGGACGTCGCCGCGTTCGTCACCCCTGGCGGCCCGGTCGACGCCGAGGCGCACCTGCGCGGCCAGACGACCTACTGCCCCGACACCCGCGTCCCGCTCCACCCGCCCGCGCTGAGCGAGGCCGCCGCGAGCCTCCTGCCGGGCGAGGACCGCCCGGCGTACGTGTGGGACGTCGAGCTCGACGCGGACGGCGCGCGCCGCGACGCGACCGTGTACCGGGCCATGGTCCGCTCGCGGGCGCGGTTCACGTACGCCGAGGTGCAGGACCGGGCGAACTCAGGAGCAGACGACGGGCTCGTGGACCTGCTCCGCGAGATCGGCCGGCTGCGGGTCGCACGCGAGTCCGCGCGCGGCGGGGCGAGCCTGCCCATGCCCGAGCAAGAGGTCCACGCCGACGACGACGGCCACTACCGGCTCAGCCTGCGCCCGCTGCTCGAGGCCGAGGAGTGGAACGCCCAGATCTCCCTGCTCACCGGGATCGCGGCGGCCCAGATCATGCTCGACGGCGGGATCGGGATCCTGCGCACCATGCCCCCGGCGGCCCCCGAGGCCGTCGCCCGGTTCCGCCGCGAGGCCCGCGCCCTCGGCGCCACGTGGCCCGAGGGCATCGCGTACGGCGACTTCCTGCGCTCCCTGGACCGCACCGACCCGCGGCACCTCGCGATCGTCCACGACGCGACGGCCCTGTTCCGCGGCTCGGGCTACACGGTGTTCGACGCCGCGCCCCCCGCCGAACGGGTCCAGGCCGCGATCGCCGCGCCCTACACCCACACGACCGCTCCGCTGCGCCGGCTCGTGGACCGCTACGCGCTCGCCGTGTGCGAGGCGCTCGCCTCGGGGAACGAGGTGCCGGGCTGGGTACGCGACGGGCTCGCGGGGCTGCCGGAGACCATGGCGGAGTCCGGTCGCCGCGCGAACGCCGTCGAGCGCGCGTGCACCGACGCCGTCGAGGCGGCAGTCCTCGCGCACCGCGTGGGCGAGGTGTTCGACGCCGTCGTCGTGGACGAGAACAGGTCCGGCCTCGACCTGCAGCTCACCGACCCCGCCGTCACGGCGCGGGCCGACGGCGAGGCCCGGCCCGGCGACCGCGTCCGCGCCGAGCTCGTCGAGGCCGACGTGGCGGAACGTCGGGTCCGCTTCCGGGTCTAGCCAGCGCACGCGCCACGACCGCCGCGCTTCGTCGCGACCGAGCGCCGCAGGGCCTGAAGACCAGGTCGAGCACCTCGGCATGGACGGGGTCGAGCACGCCGGCCGACGTCACGGGGAACTGCCGCTAGGGCATCCGCACGGCCCGCAGCGCGCGCAGCACCCCCGTGAAGATCGTGGCGGTCTGCTCGCCGGGCAGCTCGTAGAAGCGGCGCAGGCCGAGGCCGCGGTGTGCGAGACGCTGGGCGGCGACGGTCTGGGTGCGCGTCGTCGCGAGCAGTCCCTCCCGGCCGTGCCGCGCGCCGAGACCCGAGGCGCCCCAGCCGCCCACGGGGGCGCCGTAGGCGGACCACGCCGCCGCGTAACCCTCGTTGATGTTGACGATCCCCGCGCGCACCCGGGCCGCGATCGCGCGCCCGCGCCGCTCGGAGTCGGTCCACAGACTCACGTTGAGCCCCATGTCCGAGTCGTTGACGGCGGCGACCGCCTCGTCGTCGGACCCCACGCGGTACAGCGCGACGAGCGGGCCGAACGTCTCCTCGCGCGCGCACTCGGCGTCCGCCGGGACGCGGTCGAGCACGGTGGGCTCGAAGAACAGCGGCCCGAGGTCCGTGCGGTGCACCCCGCCGACGAGCACCCGGGCGCCCTTGGCGACGGCGTCGTCGAAGTGCGCCACGACCTTCTCGAGCTGGGCGCGCGTGGTGATCGAGCCGACGTCGTTCGCGTAGTCGAGCCCGCCCCCGAGCCGCAACGCCTTGACGCGACGCACGAACGCGCGCGTGAACTCGTCCGCGACGGCGTGGTGCACGTAGATGCGCTCGACCGAGACGCACACCTGGCCCGCGCCCGCGAAGCACGCACGCACGGCACCCTCGGCGGCCGTCTCGACGTCCACGTCCTCGGCCACGTACAGCGCGTTCTTCCCCCCGAGCTCGAGGGTCGCGGAGGTCAGGTTGCGCGCCGCCGCGGCGGCGACGACGCGTCCGGTCGCGGTCGAGCCCGTGAACGCGACGTGGTCCACGGCGTCGACGACGGCGGCCCCCACGGCACCGTCCCCCGCGACCACCTGGAGCACCCCGGCGGGCAGCCCGGCCGCCTCGAGCTGTTCGGCCCCCCACAGCGCGGAGAGCACCGTCTGGGTGTCCGGCTTGAGCAGCACCGCGTTGCCCGCGAGCAGCGCGGCGATCGCGTCGCCGATCGGCAGGTTGAGCGGATAGTTCCACGGCGTGATGACGCCCACGAGCCCCACGGGGCGGTGGTGCACGCGCACGCTCGTCAGGCCCGGGACCATGCCGGCCTCGCGGCGCGGGGCGAGGTAGCCGGGCCCGCGGACGGCGAGGTGCCGCGCGAGCGACGCGAGGTCGTAGACCTCTTCGAACGCGTGCAACCGGGCCTTGCCGGACTCGAGCTGGACCAGGTCGAGCACGTCCGACTGCCCGTCGAGGAGCAGGTCGCCGAAGCGCAGGAGCACCTTCGCGCGCTCGCGCACGGGCGTCGCCGCCCAGGCCCGCTGGGCGAGCCTGGCTCGCGCGGCCGCCCGGTGCACGTCGCCGGCCGTCGCGAGGGGCACGGTCGCGAGCGGGGCTCCCGTGGCGGGGGCCGTCGTCGTCGTCGAACCTGCCCCCTGGGAGGTGACGAGCCGCGCCGTGAGCGAGGCGACCTCCTCCGGCTCGAGCGCGTACGTGGCGCGCGGGTCGGACTCGGGGTCGACGACGGCGAAGGCCGGCTGCTCGCTGCCCATGTCAGCTCCGGTGGTAGGGGGACACGACGACCTCGATGCGCTGGAACTCCTTGAGGTCCGAGTAGCCCGTGGTGGCCATCGCGCGGCGCAGCGCACCGATGAGGTTGAGCGTCCCGTCGGCCGTGTGACCGGGGCCGAAGAGGATCTGCTCGAGCGTGCCGGCCGTGCCCACGTGGACGCGCTCGCCACGCGGCAGCTGGGCGTGATGGGCCTCGGGGCCCCAGTGCCAGCCCTGCCCGGGGGCCTCGGCCGCGCGCGCGAGCGCGGCACCGAGCATGACGGCGTCGGCCCCGCACGCGACGGCCTTGACGAGGTCGCCCGAGCGACCGACACCGCCGTCGGCGATCACGTGGACGTAGCGGCCGCCGGACTCGTCGAGGTAGTCGCGGCGCGCGGCCGCGACGTCCGCGACGGCCGTGGCCATGGGCGCGTGGATGCCGAGCGAGGCGCGCGTGGTGTGCGCGGCGCCGCCCCCGAAGCCCACGAGGACGCCCGCGGCGCCCGTGCGCATGAGGTGCAGCGCCGCCGTGTAGGTCGCGGCACCGCCCACGATGACGGGCACGTCGAGCTCGTAGATGAAGCGCTTGAGGTTGAGCGGCTCCGCGCGGCCGGACACGTGCTCGGCCGAGACGGTGGTGCCCCGGATCACGAAGAGGTCGACGCCCGCGTCCACGACCGTCTTCCAGTACTCCTGCGTGCGCTGCGGCGAGAGGGAGCCGGCGACGGTGACGCCCGCGGCGCGGATCTCGCGCAGGCGTTCGGTGATGAGCTCGCGCTGGATGGGCGCGGCGTAGATCTCCTGCATGCGCGGGATGGCGTCCTCGCCGAGGCTCGCGATCTCCTCGATGAGGGGGCGCGGGTCCTCGTAGCGGGTCCACAGACCCTCGAGGTCGAGCACCCCGAGCCCGCCCGCACGACCGAGCGCGACGGCGGTGTCCGGGCTCATCACGGAGTCCATGGGTGCCGCGATGACGGGCAGCTCGAAGTGGTAGGCGTCGATCTGCCAGCCGACCGAGACCTCCTCCGGGTCGCGCGTGCGCCGCGAGGGCACCACGGCGATGTCGTCGAAGGTGTACGCGCGCCGCGCTCGCTTGCCGCGTCCGATCTCGATGTCGCTGCTCACGAGACGCAAGGCTACTCGGTGGGCCTGACGGGCAGTGTCGGTGCCGTCTGCGACCCTGGGACCACGCACGACGAAGGGGAAGCACGATGAGCTGGACGGACGGCGCACTGCTGGGCTTCGACACGGAGACCACGGGGGTGGATCCGACGCGGGACCGCGTCGTCACGGTCGCGCTCGTGCGCCGGGACGCGACGGGGACGACGGCGAGCACCTGGCTCGTGGACCCCGGGATCGAGATCCCCGCAGGGGCGGCCGCGGTGCACGGCATCACCACCGAGCATGCGCGCGCACACGGGCGCCCGCCCGTCGAGGCCCTCGAGGAGGTCGCGGCCGAGCTCGCGAAGGCGTTCACCACGGGCGTCCCCGTCGTGGCGTTCAACGCGTGCTACGACCTCACGCTCATCGAGGCGGAGCTGCGGCGGCACGGGCTGCTCACGGTCACCGAGCGGGTGGGCGGGCCGCTGCGCCCCGTGATCGACCCCCTCGTGCTGGACCGCGAGCACGACCGCTTCCGTAAGGGCAAGCGCACGCTCGGGGTGCTGTGCGAGGTGTACGGCGTGACCCCGGACGCGGGCGGCCTGCACTCCGCCGACGTCGACGTCGTGGCGACCCTCGACGTGCTCGCGGCCCTCGTGGCCCGGTACCCCGAGATCGGCGCGCTCGACCTCGACGCGCTCCACGAGGCACAGGTCGCCGGGCACCGGCGCTGGGCCGAGAGCTTCAACGCGTGGCGCGCGCGGCGGGGCTACGACGGCCCTGGGGCGGGGCTCGACTGGCCCCTGACACCCTGAGCGGGGCGGTGAGATACCTCACTTCGCGCATGAATGCCCTGACCAGGGTGCGCAGAAGCGCCGAATCTCCTCGTCTGCGCGCGCCGATATCTCATCTGTGAGTTACGGTTGCCGCATGACGCCCACCACCGAGACTGCGACCGAGCCCTCCGAGAGCCTTTCGCGCATCGGCGCCCTCATCCGCTCCGCGCGCCAGCACCGGGGCCTCACGCAGACCCAGCTCGCCGAGCGGCTCGGCACGAGCCAGAGCGCCATCCACCGCGTCGAGCAGGGCGGACAGAACATCACGCTCGACATGATCACGCGTATCAGCGAGGCGCTCGACTCCGAGCTCGTGACGATCGGCCCCCGCCACTCGCACCTGCGCGTCGAGGGCGGGCACCAGCTCTCCGGGCGCATCGAGGTCAACTCCTCCAAGAACGCCGCCGTCGCGCTGCTGTGCGCCGCGCTGCTCAATCGCGGCACCACGCGCCTGCGCCACGTCGCGCGGATCGTCGAGGTGGACCGGATCGTCGACGTGCTGCGCAGCATCGGCGTGCGCGCCGTGTGGTCCGTGGACGGCCGCGACCTCCAGATCGACGTGCCCGACCGACTCGACCTCGCCTCGATCGACGTCGAGACGGCGCGCCGGACCCGCTCCATCATCATGTTCCTGGGCCCGCTCCTCGGCCTCGAGAGCCAGTTCGACCTGCCCTACGCGGGCGGTTGCGACCTCGGGACGCGCACCGTCGAGCCGCACCTCATCGCCCTGCGCCCGTTCGGGCTCTCCGTCGAGACCACGGGCGGGCTGTACCGCTCGAGCGTCGCGCCCGACGACGGCGCGGACCGGTCCGTCGTCCTCACCGAGCGCGGCGACACCGTGACGGAGAACGCGATCATGGCGGCGGCCCGACGCGGGGGGATCACGACGATCCGCAACGCGAGCCCCAACTACATGGTCCAGGACCTGTGCTTCTTCCTCGAGCTGCTCGGGGTGCGCATCGAGGGCATCGGCACCACGACGCTGCGCGTGCACGGGCGCACCGAGATCGACGCGGACGTCGAGTACTTCGTCTCCGAGGACCCGGTCGAGGCGATGAGCCTCCTCACGGCGGGCATCGTCACGGGGTCGGAGATCACCGTGGCGCGTGTGCCGATCGAGTTCATGGAGATCGAGCTGGCGACGCTTGCGGAGATGGGCCTGCGCTACGACGTCACGCCCGAGTACCTCGCCCACAACGGGCGCACCCGCCTCGTGGACGTCACGGTGCTCCCGAGCACGCTGCGCGCCCCGATCGACAAGATCCACCCGATGCCGTTCCCCGGGCTGAACATCGACAACCTGCCGTTCTTCGCCGTCATCGCGGCGTGCGCGGACGGCAAGACCCTCATCCACGACTGGGTCTACGAGGGCCGGGCCATCCACCTCACGGATCTCACGCGCCTCGGCGCGGACGTGCGGCTGCTCGACGCCCACCGGCTCGACGTCCAGGGACCCACCCACTGGTCGGGCGCCGAGGTGAGCTGCCCACCCGCCCTGCGGCCCGCCGTCGTCATCCTCCTCGCGATGCTCGCCGCGAAGGGCACGTCCGTGCTCCGCAACGTCGACATCATCGCGCGCGGCTACGAGCAGCTCCAGGAACGCCTCGTCTCCCTCGGCGCCCGCATCGAGACCTTCCGCGACTAACCCACCCCTCCCCCTCCTCCCCCACGAAGTAGCAGGCAACACCGCGAAGTAGCGGGAAAACCCGCGAAGTAGCAGGCGAATCCGCGAAGTAGAACGCCAGGTCGCGAGATAGGGGAAGACACCACGAAGCGGAACCCCACTCCGCGACGTAGCAGGCGACACCACGAGGTAGCAGGCAACACCGCGAAGTAGCACCCCACGCGTCGAAGTAGAACCCCAGACCGCGAAGTAGAGCCGGGTCACGCGAAGTAGAACGAGGCCCGACGGCGAGAAGCTGCTACTTCGACGCATGAAGCGCTACTTCGCGGTCTGGGGTACTACTTCGCGGGTTTTCCTGCTACTTCGCGGGGTGGAGTTCTACTTCGCGGGTTTTCCTGCTACTTCGTGGGGGTGAGGGTGGGGTGGGGTGGGGAGGAGGTGGGTGCGGACGTGGGCGGCGTGGGCCGGGGTGGCGGCGACCAGGAGAGACGTCGCGGCGTCGTCGGCGCGGTAGTCGGTGCCGTCCCAGCGCTGGACCACACCACCCGCCTCACGGACGAGCACGGCGCCCGGCGCGTGGTCCCACGGGTTGGTGCGCCAGTAGACGATGAAGTCGTCCTCGCCGAGCAGCACGCGCCGGTACGTCGCCCCGGCCCACAGCCGCGCGCTCCCGCGCACGTCCGGCGCGAGCGCCTCGACCCGCTCGCCGATCTGCTCGCGCAACCCGTCCGGGAGGAACGCGGTCGCCACACCACCGCGCACGGGTCCCACGCCGCCGCCGGCGCGCGACACCCGTTCGGGTACGCCCGAGCCGCGCGAGACGAACGCCCCCGCACCCCGCGCGGCCCAGAAGAGCTCGCCGTACGCGGGCAACGCGATCCACGAGGCGACGGGCACGCCGTGGTCCACGAGCGCGACCATGACGGCGAAGTCGGGGTCGCCCTCGACGAAGGCGCGCGTGCCGTCGATCGGGTCCACCACGAAGGCCAGCCCGTCGCGGCCGAGCAGCCCGAGCAGCCAGGGATCGGCCGCCACGGCTTCCTCGCCGACGACGGGCACCCCGGAGCTCAGCTCCGTGAGGCCGGCCGTGATGACCCGCTCGGCCTCGACGTCCACGGCCGTGACGAGGTCCCCGGGCGACTTCTCGGAGATCTCGCCCGCGGCGAGGTCACGGAAGCGCGGCAGGACCACGCGGTGGGCGACGTCCTGGACGAGCGCCCCGACGGCGTCGAGGTCGACCGCGTCGCTCATCGAGACTTGTAGTTCGGCGCCTCGGAGATCATCTGCACGTCGTGCGGGTGCGACTCCTTGAGCCCCGCCGCCGTGATCCGCACGAAGCGGCCGCGGTCCTGGAGCGCCGGGACGTCGCGCGCGCCCACGTAGAACATCGACTGGTGCAGGCCGCCCACGAGCTGGTGCGTGACGGCGGCGAGCGGGCCACGGTAGGGCACCTGCCCCTCGATGCCCTCCGTGATGATCTCGTCGTCGGACAGGTCGCCCTGGAAGTAGCGGTCCTTGGAGTACGAGCGCCGGTCCCCGCGCGACTGCATCGCCCCGAGCGAGGCCATGCCGCGGTAGCGCTTGTACTGCTTGCCGTTGACGAACACGAGGTCCCCGGGCGACTCGTCGCAGCCCGCGAGGAGCCCGCCGAGCATCACGGAGTCCGCACCCGCCACGAGGGCCTTGGCGATGTCGCCGGAGTACTGCAGGCCACCGTCGCCGACCACGGGCACGCCCGCGGGCTTCGCGGCGAGCGAGGCCTCGTAGATGGCCGTCACCTGGGGGACGCCGACGCCGGCCACGACGCGCGTGGTGCAGATGGACCCGGGCCCGACCCCGACCTTCACGGCGTCCACGCCCGCGTCGACGAGCGCCTGGGCGCCCTCGCGGGTGGCGATGTTGCCACCGATCACCTGGACGTGCGCCGTGGCGGGATCGGACTTGAGCCGGCGCACCATGTCGAGCATGAGGCGCGCGTGCCCGTTGGCGGTGTCGACCACGAGCACGTCGACGCCCGCCTCGACGAGCGCGAGCACGCGGTCCCACGCGTCGCCGAAGAACCCGACGGCGGCACCGACCATGAGCCGGCCCTCGGAGTCCTTGGTGGAGAGCGGGTACTGCTCGGACTTCACGAAGTCCTTGACGGTGATCAGACCGGCCAGGCGGCCGTCGTCGTCGAGCAGCGGGAGCTTTTCGACCTTGTGCTTGGCGAGGAGCGCCGCGGCCTCGTCGCGCGCGATGCCCACGGGCCCGGTGACGAGCGGCTGGGGCGTCATGACGTCGCGCACGCTGAGCCGGTCGAAGTCGTCGGAGCGCACGAAGCGCAGGTCGCGGTTGGTGATGATGCCGATGAGGTGACCGGCGTCGTCGACCACGGGCAGGCCCGAGACGCGGTAGCGCCCGCACAGCTCGTCGAGCTCGGTGAGGGTCGCGTCGGGGCCGATGGTCAGCGGGTCGGTGATCATGCCCGACTCGGAGCGCTTGACGATGTCGACCTGGTGGGCCTGGTCCTCGATCGACAGGTTGCGGTGCAGGATGCCGATGCCGCCCTGCCGCGCCATGGCGATCGCCATGCGGGCCTCGGTCACGGTGTCCATCGCGGCGCTCACGAGCGGGATGCGCAGGCTGATCTCGCGGGTCAGCCGGGTCGAGGTGTCGACCTCGCTGGGGATGACGTCGGTCTCGCCCGGGAGGAGCAGGACGTCGTCGTACGTGAGGCCGATCTGGCCGAAGGGACCGGGAGCGTCGCTCCCGAGGGAAGGCTCGCGACTCATCTGGCCATGATACGTGCGGCCAGAACCGCTCCCGGGGTGCGTCTCAGATCAGCGGACGGCACGCAGCTCAGCTGATGAGCCCGCTACGGATCCCGATCGCGACGGCCTGGGCACGGTCACGCGCGCCGAGCTTGCGGAAGAGCCGCTGCGCATGGGTCTTGATCGTGTCCTCCGACAGGAACAGGTCCTGACCGATCTGGCTGTTGGAGCGCCCGTTGCTCATCCCCACCAGCACCTCGTGCTCGCGCTTGGTGAGCTCGACCTGGCGCGGGGGCTCGCTCCCCAGGATGCTCGCGCCGTACCGCGCACCGGGCGAGACGGCGACGGGGGGCACGGGGTTCGGGACGAGCGGCGCGGCGAAGATGTGCGCGGCGACGGCCGCGAGGTCCGACGCCGAGGCCTCGGGCGTCAGGTATCCCCGCGCCCCGAGCGTGATGGCCCGGTCGAGGGCCACCTCGTCCCCCTTCTCGGCGAGGACGACGACGACGGTGCGCTGGCTGACCTGCCGCAGCTGGCGCAGCGTCTCGATGGGCCCGGGCGCGGGAAGGTGAGCGTCGAGCAGCACGATCCCCGGGGGCGCGACCCGTGCGAGGCGGATCAGCTCTGCGGCATCCCCCGCCGTGCGCACCGAGGACAGCGACGGGACCCCCGCCGCGGCCGCCGCGAGCCGCTCGCGTACCGCCGCCATGCCGTGACAGATCACGATTCCGGACACTGCACTCCCCTTGCCCCACGCCGCCTGGTTGCGGCTCTCCTCGGGGTATCGGCCGCGGCGATCACTCCTTCGTGCTAACAGCGGGGTGAAGTATTCGGGCATGGGTGACCTAGCGGTCAAGCGGCGCAAGCCCTGGGGTGATAACCCCTGTGACGGCCGTGACCTCGTGCAGGAGCCCGGCGAAGGTGCGCGCGCGCTGGACCATGCGGTGCAGCGGGAGCGAGCGTGCCGCGGCGTCGTCGACCGTACCGGCGAAGATGTCGAGGTCCTCGAGCGCGGCGTGGACGTCGGCGACGAGGGTGAGGTCGGCGCGCGCCCGGTCGGAGAGCACCACGAGCGCGGCGGGGCGAACCATGGTGCACAGCTCGACGAGGTGGCGGGCGTCGACGGGGCCCGTGACGACGCGCGCGCCGGCTCCCCGCTCGACGAGGGCCGCGGCGAGGGCGTGCAGGGCGAGCCGTCCCGTTCCGTCTCCCGCCGGGGCCAGCAGCACCATGTCCTGCGGTCGCTCGGCGAGCTCGGGCGCCGCCCCGGGCCGCTTGCGCAGCACCGCGAGCGCGGCGGACTCGAGCAGTGCGGCGGCGTCGTCCCCCGGGCGGGCGAGCACGGTCCGCGCCGCGATCGCGGCGCGCGCGGGCGAGACGAGCTCGGTCCACCACTGCTCCGCACCGTCGGACAGTCCCGCGGCGAGGATGCGTCGGCACCGACCGGCGTCCATGCCGAGGGCGGCGTCGACGACGGCGGTCACGGTGACCGGACCGGTGTGCCGCCCGTCGGTCTCGGTGCGGGGGTCGAGGTGGACGACGGCGGCGAGCGCGCCGTCGACGGTGCCGAGCTCGGACGCGGGGGTGGCTCTCGCGACGCGCGCGGCCTCGCTCGGCGCGACGCCGTCGAGCGTCAGCCGCCGCATCACGACGAGCCGTGCGACGTCCTCGCTGCCGTAGCGGCGGTGCGAGCCGGCGAGCCGTTCGGACGGCCCGAGCCCGTAGCGCCGGTCCCACGTGCGCAACGTCGCCGGGGCGACACCGAGCCGGGCGGCGACGGCCGCGACGGTCAGCGCGGGTGCGCCCGGCGCGGCGGGCGCCGCGTCGTCTCGGTGAGGCATGAAGCGATTCTGCCCCGGTTCGGTGGCGCCATGCAGCGCGGTGCGGGCAACGACGCCCGCTCGTTGGGGGTTTCCACCCACGGCTGTCCGGAATGTCCCCCTTCTGGCGTAGCCTGGATATCACGGTTCGATGACAACCAGGGACTTGAACAACTTGTGACGCGGTTGTAGGTTGCGTGAATCGGCACGAACCCGAACGCCTCGGACACCCCCTCGAGGCAGCGACGCAAGGAGGCTCGGCGATGACAGAGATCTCGCGACTGCCCGGTCCGGTGCTCGACCTGTGGGAATGGCAGTTCCAGGGAGCCTGTCGCCAGGCCGACCCGACCTTGTTCTTCCACCCCGAGGGCGAGCGGGGCACCGCGCGCCGTCGTCGTGCCGAGGCCGCGAAGGCCGTGTGCGCCACGTGCCCCGTGATGAAGCAGTGCCTTGAGCAGTCGCTCGCGGTGCGCGAGCCCTACGGCGTGTGGGGCGGGCTCTCGGAGGACGAGCGCGCCGCGATGCTCGCCCATCCCGTCCGGAAGGCCGGCTGACCCCCACCGCCGCCCTGGACACCACGAGACCCTCGGACGTCCCCTCCGGGGGTCTCGTGGTGTCCCGGCCCGCAGCACCCCGGTCCGCGGCACGCGGGCCCCACGTACGGCGAAGCCCCCGCGACCGGCAGGTCACGGGGGCTTCGCCGTCAGCGTCCCCGCGCGGTGCGCGGGGGCCGGATCACTTCTGGACGACCGCGAGGATGTCGCGCGCCGAGAGGATCAGGTACTCCTCGCCGGAGTACTTGACCTCGGTGCCGCCGTACTTGGAGTAGATGACGATGTCGCCGACGGCGACGTCGAGCGGGACACGGTTGCCGTTGTCGTCGATGCGACCCGGACCGATCGCCAGGACCTCGCCCTCCTGGGGCTTCTCCTTGGCGGAGTCAGGGATGACCAGACCGGAGGCGGTGGTCTGCTCCGCCTCGACCGCCTTGACGACGATCCGGTCCTCGAGCGGCTTGATGGAGACCGACACTGCGGACCTCCCCTTCGCGAATGAGTACTGACTAGGGACAGGGAGCACGGCGCGCGCTCGCCGTCGTCGCGGTGCCGGAGAGCTGACCGTGCGGTGGGTCCGTGAGGAGGACCCGCAGCAAATCTATGCCGCGGTTAGCACTCGGTCAAGGTGAGTGCCAGCTCGCACGGGGCTGCCGGGCCCCGCACGGCGTGCAAGGATCTGCCCCATGGACGCGAGCGCGCTCAGCAAGCTCCTGAGCCCGGAGGGGTGGGCGTTGCTCGGCGTGCTCCCTCCCTACCACCCGGACGCCGCCATGGCGATCTCCGAGCGGCTGCGCGGCGAGGGCTTCGACACCGAGCTGATCGCCGCGGCGCTCACCCAGTCGAGACTGCGCGCGAAGGCGCACGAGAAGTTCGCCGACTTCGCCGAGGGGATGCTCTTCACCCCCGAGGGCCTCGAGCAGGCCACGCGCCTCACCGTCGCCGCGCACCACGCCCAGCGCTACCGGCGGGCCGGCTGTGAGCGCGTCGCGGACCTCACGTGCGGGATCGGGGCGGACTCCCTCGCGATCGCGGGCATGGGGATCGGCGTGCTCGCCGTCGAGGTCGACGAGCTCACCGCCGCGCTCGCCACCGTGAACCTGCGCCACTTCGAGCACGCCGAGGTGCGCCACGGCGACGGCATGGCCGTGGACCTCGAGGCCGAGGGCGTGGACGCCGTCTTCGCCGACCCGGCCCGCCGCACCCGCTCCGGCTCGCGCCGCCACGACCCCGCCGCGTACGCCCCGCCGCTCGACGACGTGCTCGCCCTGCGCTCGCGCGTCCCCGCCCTCGGCGTCAAGGTGGGCCCGGGCATCCCCCACTCGGCCGTCCCCGAGGACGCCGAGGCGCAGTGGGTCTCCGTGGACGGCACCGTGGTCGAGGCGGGGCTGTGGTTCGGGCCGCTCGCCTCGGGCGGGGCGGGGCGCAGCGCGCTCGTGGTGCGCGCGGACACGTCGACGAGGTTGTCCGACGACGGCGCCACCGCGACGACCGGCCCCCTCGGCGGTTACCTGTTCGAGCCGGACGGCGCCGTGATCCGCGCCGGGCTCGTCGCGACGCTCGCGGACCGGCTGGGTGGCCACCTGGTGGATCCCACGATCGCGTACGTCACCACGGGGTCGCCGTCGTCGGCGGAACCCGCCCTCGCGACGGGCTACCGCGTGCTCGACGCCATGCCCTTCAACGTCAAACGCCTGCGCGCGTACCTGCGCGAGCGCGGCGTGGGCCGCGTGACCGTCAAGAAGCGCGGGACCGCCGTCACGCCCGAGTCGCTGCGCGCCCAGCTCGCGCTCAAGGGCGACGAGTCGGCGACACTGGTCCTGACCCGGATCGCCGGGGCCCAGCACGTGATCGTCGTGGAGGCGCTGTGACTCTGCCGTTCGCCGACTCGGAGCGCTCGACCGTCGGGATCGAGTGGGAGCTCGGGTTCGTCGACGCGGACTCCGGGGACCTGCGCCAGGTCGCCGACACCGTCCTCGCGGCCGTCAACGAGGCGCACGGCGGCGAGCACCCCTACATTCACCCCGAGCTGCTGCTCAACACCGTCGAGATCGTCTCGGGCGTGCGACGCACCGCGGGACAGGCCGCCGCGGACCTCGAGCGGTCGATCGCCGCGATCCGCGAGGTGACCGACCCGTTGCGCGTCGAGCTCATGGGCGGGGGCGCGCACCCGTCGGCGCAGTGGACCCAGCAGAAGGTCACGGACAAGCAGCGCTACGCGACGCTCATCGAGCGCACCCAGTGGTGGGGCCGGCAGATGCTCATCTACGGCGTGCACGTGCACGTGGGCATCGAGTCGCGCGACAAGGTGCTGCCGATCTGGCGGGCGATGCTGACGATGTTCGGGCACATCCAGTCCCTCAGCGCGTCGAGCCCGTACTGGGCGGGCCACGACACGGGCTACGCGTCCAACCGCGCGCTGATGTTCCAGCAGCTGCCCACCGCGGGGCTCGGCTGGCAGTTCGAGGAGTGGTCCCAGCTCGAGCGTTACGTCGAGGACATGGTCCACACCGGCGTGATCGAGCAGTTCAACGAGGTGCGCTGGGACATCCGCCCCTCCCCCGGGTTCGGCACGCTCGAGATGCGGATCGCCGACGGCGCGGCCACCCTGCTCGAGGTCCGGGCCGTCTCGGCGTTCACGCACTGCCTCGTGGAGCACTTCTCGGCGATGATCGACGCCGGCGAGACGCCGCCCACCCTGCCCGCATGGTTCGTCCAGGAGAACAAGTGGCGCTCGGCGCGCTACGGGATGGACGCGATCCTCATCCTCGACCGCGAGCGCGACGAGCGGCTCGTCACGGAGTCCGTCGAGGAGTGGCTCGGGGTGCTCGCGCCCGTGGCCGAGCGGCTGGGGTGCGCCGAGGACCTCGAGCTGGTGCGCGTGATCCTGCGGAGGGGGGCCTCCTACCAGCGCCAGCGGGCGGTCGCGCGGCAGGCGGGTGGCGACCTGGGCGCCGTCGTCGACTCCCTCGTCGCCGAGATGCGCGCCGCCAAGCCCCTCTAGCCCCCACCGCCCCCTCCTCTTTCCCCTCCCCGCGAAACCGGTGGTTCCGTCCCCGAAACCGGTGGTTCCGTCCCCGAGACCGGTGGTTCCGTCCCCGAAACCGGTGGTTCCGTCCCCGAGACCGGTGGTTCCGTCCCCGAGACCGGTGGTTCCGCACGCGAGC
>Ga0222423_1000466_pt1 | contig 27894 bp, 24 predicted proteins | sample 3A0metagenome_FD_182472 | JGI IMG/M metagenome (GOLD analysis project Ga0222423, IMG submission 182472) | Enriched microbial communities from leaf-cutter ant dump, University of Wisconsin, Madison, United States - 3A0 (version 2) | ecosystem: Environmental > Terrestrial > Nest > Insects nest >...
CCTTGCTCGCGGGAATTGATATTCACGACAACGCGACGGCCGCCTTCGACGGTGTCAATATTGCGTTGCTCGTGGGTGCCCGCCCGCGCGGGGCGGGGATGGAACGTGGTGACCTGCTCGCAGCGAATGGCGGCATCTTTGGGCCACAAGGCGAGGCGATTAACGCGGGCGCTGCGGATGATGTCCGCGTGCTGGTGGTGGGCAACCCCGCGAACACAAACGCACTCATCGCCTCGGCGCACGCCCCAGACGTGCCGGCGGGGCGCTTTACGGCGATGATGCGCCTGGATCACAACCGTGCCCTTGCGCAGTTGGCAGCCAAGACGGGCACTCCCGTCAGCGATGTGCGCAACGTCATCATCTGGGGTAACCACTCGGCCAAGCAGTACCCAGATATCGCTCACGCGCAGATCGGTGGCCATCCTGCCGCTGAGGTTGTGGGGGACGACGCCTGGGTCACCGACACATTTGTGCCCACCGTGGCCAAGCGGGGTGCGGCGATTATTGAGGCGCGTGGGTTGTCTTCGGCCGCATCGGCAGCCAATGCCGCCATTGATCACGTCTTCGACTGGGTCAACGGCACGCCAGAGGGCGAGTTTGTCTCCGTGGCCTTGCCATCCGATGGTTCCTACGGGGTGCCTGAGGGACTCATCTCCGGCTTCCCGGCGGTGTCGCGGAACGGCCAGTGGGAGATTGTGCAGGATCTCGAGATCTCCGACGTTGCGCGCGCGGGTATTGACGTCTCGGTTGGTGAGCTAATCGAGGAGCGTGACGCCGTTCAGGAGCTGGGACTTCTAGGAACCCCGAATTTCATGTGAAGCCCGAAGGGGCTGATGAGAGGCCGGGATTTGCAGGATTCTGCAGGTCCCGGCCTCTTCTTGTGCCCTCTGTACCGAGTGCAGAGGACAACGGTGATGAACAACCCCGAACCGAATTGTGCACACTCTTGGGGCACGTGCACACCTACACCTTGGGTGAGGAGTCGCGTGGACTGCTGATGTTTTCACGCGTGCCCCGAAGCCGTGCCCTATTGTGCCCCCCCGCGATACGACTGGGACCCAGAAGCCTGCGGAATCCCGCGGATCTTGGGTCGTGCATAGTGTCGGGTGAATCGACTTACCTCTTGAGTCAGGGTCTTGAGCGAGGGCGCGGGCGGGAGTCCTTGCGGAAGGCGCGAAGTTATGGGGTCATGGGCTCTTGCGTGGTTTGATGCGGTAGTCAACCCTTGTGGCATGAAACGTATTCAGATAGCGTGACCTGTATACGATTCGTTTCAGGAGGGCTCCATGCGGACACTCACGCCTAGGGATGCAGGCTCACGCCGTAGTGCGCTCTACCGGGACGCGCGCAGCGGGGCTTGGTCTCGGATTGCGCGCGGAATCTACCTGCCCGCTGATGCTCCTGCCTCTGACTGGGATCAGCTGGAAGCAGTCACGCGCCGCCCTGAAGCGACGATCTGTCTTACCTCGGCCCTGGCACATTACGACCTCACAGACGAGATCCCGGAGTCGCTTGATGTTGCCATCCCGCGAGGGAACCGCACACCTGTGGTTGATGGAGCTATTCGCTGGCATCGCTTCGACATCGACACCTTCGAGCTGGGACGTGAGCAGGTGCAGATTACGGGGAGTAGCCACGAGATTGGCATCTACAGCCCCGAGCGAACCATCGCGGACTGCTTTCGCTTGCGGTCTTCGATCGGCTACGAGATTGCCCGCGACGCCACCAAAGAATGGCTGCGTCGCGGTGGGAAGCCAGTTGCACTCCTACAGATCGCGGCGCAGCTTCCGCGTACTAAAACCCCCGTGCTGCAGGCCCTGGAGATGTTGGCATGAACGGTGACGAGATCTACCGGCGAATTCAAACGGCAGCGCGGTTAGATGCTGCGAAGACTGGACGGCCGGTGGCCACGCAGGCCTACCTGACGCGGCATGCACTCGAGTCGCTTCTCGATCGTTTGTCCAAGACTGCGCACGCGAGAGACTTCGTGCTCAAGGGCGGCATCCTCCTGGGCGCGTACGGTGTGCGCCACCCCACGAAAGACGCCGACTCGAACGCGGTGAGCGCTGACGTGACACCGGATCATCTTCATGAAGTGATGCGAGACGTTGCTCTGGTGCCCGCCGAAGATGGAGTCGAATTCCAGCTCGATCGTCTTTCGGTTGTAGAGATACGCGACGATGCCGAGTACCCCGGCATACGCGTGAAGGTTCCGGTCACGGTCGGATCGTGGCGGGGCGTGGTCGCGTGGGACGTCTCCACCGGCGATCCGGTGATCCCCGCCCCGCGCGAGGTCACACTCGAACGGCTGATCGGCGAACCGATCAAGCTGGTCGGCTACGCGGCCGAGTCGACGGTGGCGGAGAAGGGCGTGACGATCCTCGAGCGAGGGATCACGAGCACGCGTTGGCGAGACTACGTCGACATCGTCACGCTGAGCACCGCTGGTCTCGATCACGAGGTGCTACTCGAAGCGTCACATGCGGTGGCCGACTATCGCGGCGTGAGGCTCGAACCCATTGCGCCGTTGATGGTGGGCTACGGCGACGTCGGGCAGGCGAAGTGGGCGGCCTGGCGGCGCAAGGAGGGTCTTGAGCAGATGTGTGAGGCAAATCTTGACGATCAGATCGCGCGGGTAGCTGAAGTGCTCGACCCCTTATTTGGAGAAGGGGCAGGCTGAGGAGCTCACCTCTGGCCGGACAGAAACATGTACACGTAGGGCGGACCTGTCACTCATAATGTTCGCGCAGACTCCAGTGGCCAGGCATAGTCTGAAGAGGTGTCTGCGACGTTGCGCGCGCGGGTATTGACGTCTCGGTTGGTGAGCTAATCGAGGAGCGTGACGCCGTTCAGGAGCTGGGACTGTTGTAGTTCCTCAGGTGCGCAGCGCCGGTCGTCCCCGTGGGCGGTCGGCGCTGTTGCTTTTGTGGGCATACTCCCAACGAGAGAGCGCTCCCTCACAAAAATCCGTAACTTTTCGGTCTCAGGACTTGCATTTTGTTTGTTCGTAACCTTTACTAACAAACGTGAGGACGAACTCCACGACGCAGGCCGGCACCGCTGCCCCCGCCGCTACCGCAGTACGCGCGGCGATCGCCCCCACCCACCAGCGCGCAGCCGCAGTGCGCGCAGGTTCGCGGGCACTACCCGAACATGCGCGCAGCCACAACCGGGCCCTCGTGCTGCAAGCCCTTTATCGCTCCGAGGGCCTCAGCCGGGCTGACCTGGCCCGGGAAGTCGGGCTGACGCGAGTAACCATTTCCGACCTCGTCGCCGACCTCATCGACGAAGGCCTCGTCATCGAACTGGGCATCCGTGCCGACGCACGCCCCGGCAAGCCCGCCACGCTGCTGGACATCAACCGCACGGGATTCACGATCGTGGGCATTGACTTGTCCTACGACTCGGTATTCCGAGGCGCGTTGCTTGACCTAGACGGCACCGTGCTACACCGCGAACAGATCGAGGTGCGTGGTGTAGCCGGCCACGATGCGGTCAACGCCGTCGCCACCTTGCTGGACCGACTCACCGCTCAGGCCACCACCGCCATCCTCGGTATCGGCGTGGGCTCACCCGGCATCGTCGATGCGGACGGAACCGTGGTGTCCGCACCTAACTTCGGCTGGCATGACGTCCCCCTGCAGCGCATCCTCGCCGCCCAAACCGGTCTGCCCGTCCAGGTTGCCAACGACGCCAACGTGGCCGCCCTGGCCGAGCGGACGTTCGGACAAGGCCGGGACGACATGATGCTGATCCGGGTGGGTCGAGGCGTCGGCTCCGGCCTGGTCGTGGGAGGTATGCAAGTACAAGGCGCAGGCTTTGCCGCGGGCGAGATCGGCCACGTCATGGTTGGCACCGACGGCGGCGCGCCGTGCGCATGCGGCAAAGAAGGCTGCCTGGAGACCTGGCTGGGAATCCCCCGACTGGAGTCCCGCATCGGCGTGGATGGCGCCGACCGCGATGCCATCTTGGCTGAAGCAGGCGAACGCCTCGGCATCGCCATTGCGCCCGTGGTTGGCGCGCTCAATCTGGGAGAGGTTGTGCTCTCAGGTCCCCTTGATCTTCTCGACGGCACGCTGCTGCACAGCACCGCCGAGACGCTCCGCAACCGCACGATGGCCGACTTTCACGGCGATTTTGCGTTGCGGATGACCACGCTGGGTCACGACATCATCGTGCTCGGCGCCGCGGTCATGGTCCTCACCGGCCAACTAGGGGTCTCATAGGCCCCACCCAGGCCGTGGCCGCGCCGGTCACGGACAACACCCAAAGGAGAAGGAAACCGGAATGAAGAAGAGGATGCTAGGTGCCGCCGCCTCCTTGGCGGTCGGTATCTTTGCGCTCACGGCGTGCTCATCGTCGAGCGACGACGCCAAGACCGACTCATCGACTGCCCCGAGCACAACCCAGGCTGCGACAGGACAGGACATCACCTTGTGGCTCATGGGCGGTGACACCCCGGAGCCTCTGCGCGAGTACCTGAAGACACAGTACGCAGAGGTAACCGGGGGCACCCTCACTATCGAGGAACAGGCCTGGGGCGACGCGCTGAGCAAGCTGACGACCCAATTGCCTGACTCGAAGAATACTCCGGACGTTACGGAAATCGGGAACACCTGGTCGCCAACGTTCACCACCGTCGGCGCGTTCGCGGACCTGTCCGACATGTACGAAGAGCTGGGCGGTCAAGACCTGCTGCAGTCCTTCGTTGACGTCGGTGCGGTGGACGGCAAGCAGTACGCCCTGCCGTACTACTTCGGATCGCGTTACAACTTCTACCGCAAGGACCTGTACGAGGCTGCAGGCATCGCCGTTCCCACCACCTTGGGTGAGTTCGCCGATGCAGCCAAGGCCCTGACCACGGCAGACCGTTCCGGCTTCTACATCGGCGGTTCGGACTGGCGTAACGGGATCTCGTGGATCTTCGCCTATGGCGGTGACCTGGCCAAGAAGGACGGCGGCAAGTGGGTATCCACGCTGTCTGACCCGAACACCATCAAGGGTCTGCAGGCATTCCAGGATCTGTACATGTCCGCCTCGCACGCTCCGGTGGGCGAGTTCGACTCGACGCCGTGGGTCAACATCAACGACAACGACACCACCGGTCAGCCCGAATCGGCCACCATCATTGCTCCCGGATGGGCGCACTGGTCCATTGGTGACCTGGGAGACGACGACGCCGTGGTGTGGAACGACGACAAGTTCGGTGCCTTCGTGCTGCCGGGCGTTGACGGTGGTGCCGCCCCGGTGTTCGCCGGTGGTTCGAACATCGCGATCTCTGCCGCTTCCAAGAACCAGGAAGGTGCCCGCGAACTGTTGCGGATCATCTTCTCGCCCGAGTACCAGCAGATGCTGGGTGAAAACGGCCTTGGTCCGGCCAACCTGAAGTACTCCGACTTCCTGGGTTCGGACCAGTTCGCCAAGGCGCTGGTCGAATCGGCCGCAAACTCGAAGCTCACCCCGGCTGCTCCGGGCTGGGCTGCTGTCGAGGGCGCACAGATCCTGGAGGAGTTCTTCGGCAAGATTTCCGCCGGGGGCGACGTCGCCTCCCTGGCTGCCGAGTACGACGCCAAGATCACCCCGATGCTCAACGACTGAGCCTCGCGATCGCTCGCACGGTTGGGCCGTGGCCATGTGTCACGGCCCAACCAGCGGCAGCCTCCCCACGCACCCGCTGTCCCTACCCCTGACCCATTCGCACCAACACGCTGGAAGGAGGCCTTCGTCGTGACCGCTGCAACCCCCGCGCAGAATCTCGCTCCACAGGCAGGTCCCTCGCGCAAGCGCAAGCGCACCCGCGCCCCCTACGTGCTGATTTTGCCCGCCGTCGCCGTTTTGCTCGTCGGAATGGCGTACCCCACGCTGTGGCAACTCGTCACCTCTTTCAAGAAGTACGGTCTGGCTCAACAGTTCGGTAAGCCCGCCGAATTTGTCGGATTCAACAACTACCTCGAACTCCTGCGCGACCACTCATTCTGGGGTGTGGTGGGCCGCTCCCTTGCGTTCTGCTTTGTGACCGCCGCAGTGACATTGGTGATCGGCTTTGGCTTGGCCCTGCTGATGAAGGTGGTATCCACCTGGTCGCGGCTCGCCCTGCAAATCTCCATGCTGTTGGCTTGGGCCATGCCCGTCGTGGCGGCCATGACGGTGTGGACCTGGCTGTTCGACCGCCGTCGCGGCGTCATCAACTACCTCCTGGACTCCATACCGGGATTGCACTTCTACCGACACGACTGGCTCGAGAACCCGCTGTCGTTCTTCTTTGTGGCCATGGTGATCGTGGTGTGGATGTCGGTGCCGTTCGTCGTGTTCTCGATCTACGCCGGCCTGCTGCAGATCCCCGACGAGGTCATGGAAGCCGCAGCTATCGACGGATCGGCAGGATTCCAGCGCCTTCGCCTGGTAGTCCTGCCCATGATCCGCCCGGTCGTGGCGATCGTGCTGCTCCTGCAGGTGATTTGGGACCTCAGAGTCTTCACCCAAATCACCATGCTGCAAGACGCTGGCGCATCGGGCGAACGCTTTGACCTGCTGGGCACCTACATCTTCAAAATCGGAACGGGCGCACAAGACTTCGGTACCGCGTCGGCCGCCTCCGTCATCGTGCTGCTGATCACTGTCGCAGTGAGCTGGTGGTACGTGCGTCACCTCTTGAAGGAGGACGAGTCATGATCACGCACAAGCGTCCCCGCCTTCTGCTGTCCCTGACGGGCCTGCTGATTGCCTTGGTGTGGGTTTTCCCGGTGTATTGGATGGTGAACTCAGCGTTCCTTCCCAACCGCACCTTGCAGTCGTTTGTGCCCACCTTTGTGCCCTTCGGGGGCTCCCTGAAGAACTTCCGGGCCGTCACGGAAGATGGGTCTTTTATGAAGGCCCTGGGGATGAGCCTGTCAATCGCCCTGATCGTGGTGTTCGCGTGTTTGCTCTTCGCGTTCCTGGCGGCCGTGGCAATCTCCCGCTTTAAGTTCCGGGGGCGCAAGTCCTTTGTACTGGCCGTACTACTCATCCAGATGCTTCCGGCCGAGGCGCTGTTCATCGCCCAATACAAGATGATGGCCACGCTGGGCCAACTCGACTCGGTCATTGGCGTCAGCATCATCTACACCGCCGCCGTGGTTCCCTTCACGGTATGGATGCTGCGTGGCTTTGTGGCCGGCGTACCCGCCGACCTCGAGGAAGCCGCCATGGTGGATGGCCTCAGCCGCACCCAAGCGTTCTTGCGGATTACCTTCCCGCTGTTGGCGCCGGGTCTGATCGCCTCCGGTGTGTACGCCTTCTTGCAGGCGTGGAACGAGTTCACCGTGGCGTTGGTCTTACTGCAAACGGAAGAGCACCACACGCTGCCGTTGTGGTTGCGCGGCTTCATTCAGGCTTCCGCCACCCGTGAAACCGACTGGGGCCAAGTGATGGCCGCATCGACGCTGGTGGCCGTGCCCATCATCGTGTTCTTCATGATCGTGCAAGGTCGCATGACGGCCGGCCTGGTCAGTGGAGCGGTGAAGGGATGAACGCACTCACCGTTCTGATGCCCGGATTCGTGGGGTATGACGCCCCCGATTGGCTGCTAGCGCGGCTGCGAAGCGGCCTGGGAGGGGTGTGCCTGTTTTCGGACAATATCGACTCGCTCGACCAAGTACGCACCCTCACCAGCCAGCTGTACGCGGCTCGTCCCACCAGCGTCGTCTCCATGGACGAAGAGGGCGGAGACGTTACCCGGCTGTACCAGCGTTCCGGCTCTCCCTTCCCCGGAAACGCTGTCCTTGGCAGGCTCGCCGATGCGGAGCTGACGTACCGCGTCGGCGAGCGGGTGGGTGCGGAACTGGCGGCAGCTGGCGTCGGTCTCGCGCTAGCCCCAGACGTGGACGTCAATTCCAATCCACACAACCCGGTCATCGGGGTACGGTCATTTTCCGCCGACCCGGACGAGGTTGCCCGGCACAGTGTCGCATGGACCGAAGGCCTGCAGTCACGGGGGGTCGCGGCATGCGCCAAGCATTTCCCCGGTCATGGGGACACCTCCCAGGATTCCCACCTGGCATTGCCGCGCATTGACGCCGACGCTGACACCCTGCGGGTGCGCGAGTTGGCACCGTTCCGGGCCGCCATTTTGGCTGGAACCCGCACGCTGATGACCAGTCACATCGTGGTTCCCGCGCTCGACCCGGACAACCCGGCGACCTTCTCGCGGCGCATCCTCACCGACCTGCTACGCAATGAGTGGGGCTATGACGGCGTGATCGTTACCGACGCGCTTGACATGGTGGGCGCCTCAGGCGACCGAGGCATTCCCGCCGCCGCGGTGGCAGCGCTGGCTGCAGGTGCCGACCTATTGTGCATTGGTACCAAGAACACCGATGCCCAAATTGGCGAGATTGCTGCTGCAATTGACGCGGCGGTTGCCGATGGCACCCTGCCTGCCGAGCGCCTTGCTGAGGCAATCTCGCGCGTCGAGGCACTGGGTGAATATGTCTCGCACACGCGCTCACAGTTGGCCACTGTCTGGCCGCCGCTGCTTGAACCCGTGCAGGTGCAGCAGGCATTTCACGTGAGCGACCGGGCGCGCGAGGTGTTGTCACGTGCGCCGCGAGTGCAGTTTGTGGCGGCCGAGTCGGTGGCCAACATTGCGGTGGGAAATGCGCCGTGGGGTCCGTTCGCAGCGGGGGTAACGCCCGTTGCGCGCATCCACGACGGCGACGACCCCGCGGTGGCACTGGCAAACGTTGACCCTGCCGTCGTCACAGTTCTGGTGGTCAAGGAACTTCACCGGCAGGCGTTTGCGCGGCAAGCGCTCGAAGCGCTGCGGGCAACCTCGGACGTGCTGGTGGTTGACGTTGGCTGGCCAGCGCCAGATTTCGACGGCATTGATATTGCGACGTTTGGAGCATCACGCCTGGTAGGCGAGGCGCTCATTGACTTGATCGGGCGTGAGTCGTGCGGCTTGGAGTAGATATCGGTGGAACGAAGACCGACGTGGTCGCCGTCGTTGACGGCACCATCGTCGCGCGTCGGCGAGTAGCGTCCGGGCACGGTGCCGACGCCGTCGTCGACTCCACCATCGACGCGGTGGGCAATGTCTTGGACGACGCCGGGGTGTCGCTAGGCGAGGTTGACGGCATCGGCGTGGGCATTCCTGGAACCGTAGTGGACGGCGTGGTGACGTACGCCCTCAACCTGGGGGTGGACCGGCTCGATCTTGCCGCGGCTTTGGAGCAGGTGTGGGGCAGGCGGCCGGTGGTGGATAACGACGTCAACGTGGCGGCACTTGGCGCCTGGTCGCTGGGCGGACGCGATGGCTCACTGGCGTACCTGAATCTGGGGACGGGACTGGCTGCTGGGGTGATTCTTGACGGCAAGCTGTGGCGTGGCGCGCGCGGCGCTGCCGGCGAGATCGGACACGTGTGTATTGATCCGGCCGGCCCCGTGGATGCTGATGGCATGCCGGGCACGATCGAGACGTACGCCTCGGGCAGTGGGATTGTGCGGCAGTGGGGTCAGCCGTCCGTACTGGCCCGTGACGTGCTGGAGGCTGCGGCCGCCGGAGACGAGCTCGCCCAGGCTATTCGCCAGCGGCTATTCCTGGGCCTGGCGTCCGCAGTGCGCGTACTGGTGCTGACGTTTGACGTGGATTCCGTGGTGGTAGGCGGTGGGCTCACCGCTTATGACGGGCTCCTGGACGGTGCAGGCGAAATCTTCGCAGTATGGGCCGCATCTAGCGACTTCCTGGCCTCGCTTGATCTGCCCGGACGTGTCAGTGTGGTCGATGACACGCTACCGGTGGCTGCCTTGGGTGCGGCCGGATTGGGGGCCTGAGGCATGGCCGAGGTCATTGTCTGTGACAGCGCGCAGCAGGCAGGGGACCTGGTGGCGGCACATATTGCTGCCCAGGTTCGGGCTTGTCCCACCTTTACCTTGGGCGTAGCAACTGGGTCGACTCCACTGCCCGTTTACCAGGCATTACGGACTCACGCCGACGCCGGAGTGGACTTCTCGGAGGTCACGGCGTTTGCACTGGACGAGTATGTGGGGCTGCCGGACGGCCACCCCCAAAGCTATCGGGCCGTCGTGGATCATGAAGTGACGAACCCCCTGGGGCTCGATCCGGCTCGGGTTCACGTGCCCGATGGCCACCTTGACGGTATTGAGACGGCAGGGCACCGCTACGAAGAGGCGCTGACCTCACACGGAGGCGTGGACCTCCAGATCCTCGGCATCGGAACCACAGGGCACATTGGTTTCAATGAGCCAGGCTCCAGCTTTGGGTCCCTCACCCGGGTCAAGACTCTTACCGAACGCACCCGGATCGACAACGCACGGTTCTTTGACTCGCTGGATCAGGTACCCGTTCACTGCGTGACGCAGGGGCTGGGCACTATCTTGCGTGCCCGCCACTTGGTGCTGCTGGCCTTTGGTGAGGGCAAGGCCGAGGCGGTTGCAGGCGCTGTCGAAGGGTCTGTCACCGCGTCGATGCCTGGATCGGCCATCCAGCTGCATTCCCACGTCACAGTGGTCCTGGACCAGGCCGCAGCCTCGCAGCTGACGCATCGTGCCTATTACGACTGGGCTCACCAACACAAGCCGGCGTGGCAGGGAATCTGAGATGTACACCGACATCCACTGTCACGGCGGAGGTGGGTATGCCTTTGGTGACGACGTAGCCGGCACACTCGCTGCTGTCGCGGCGCATCGGTCGCACGGCACCTCGCGACTGGTGTGTTCGCTGGTGTCGGAGCCGTTGGAGCGTACGGTGCAGGCACTGGAGGTCATTCGCGCGGCCATGCGTGTTGATGGCGCGATCCTGGGCGCACACCTCGAGGGACCGTTCCTCGCCCCCGAACGCAAGGGCGCTCACGACCCGGTCGCGCTGGCCATCCCCACTCCCGATGTGGTGGACGCGCTGATTGAAGCCGGCCACGGCGTCGTCCGTCAGATCACCATCGCCCCGGAACTGCCACATGCGCTCGATGCCATCAGCCGATGTGTGGAGGCAGGGATCGTGGTGGCAGTGGGACACACCCACTGCGATGCGGACCAGGCTCGCGAAGCATTCGACAGGGGCGCCACGCTGGTGACGCATGCATTTAATGCGATGCACGGAATCTCGGGACGTGCACCGGGAGTGGTGGGTGCTGCGCTGAGCGATGAGCGGGTGAGTCTGGAAGTCATTGCGGACGGCATCCATGTGGACCCGCGATTGATTGCGATGCTGTTTAGGGCAGCGCCGGGGCGGGTAGTGCTGGTGACCGATGCGATGGCAGCTGCCGCGGCTACGCCTGGGCGCTATCAATTGGGTGGGCTCGATGTGGACGTGGCCGATGGGCGCGCGGTCATTGCCGGGACGGACACGTTGGCGGGGTCAACATTGACGATGGATCGGGCGGTTCAGGTGTGCGTGGAGGCCGGAGTGGCCCAAGCGGACGCCATGGCGGCGGCTACCACCACCCCCAACCGCCTCATCGCCCCCCTCGCCGCCCCCCTCGCCGACGCTACGAACCTGTGACAGCCCATCCCGATGCTTTGAACCTGTCAGGCCTACGACACGCGGGACAAATGCCTCAAAGGGGACACAAACACGGCGTGTCGCCAACGTGAGAGGTTCGGAGTGTCGAGAGGTCTCGGAGTGTTGAGAGGTTCGGAGTGCCGAGAGGTCTCGGCCTTGGGGGTGTGGGCTTTGGTGCTTTGGGTGCGGGTGATGGGGCCGGGGGTTAGCTGAAGACGATGGTGCGGTGACCGTCAAGGAGCACCCGATGCTCGGCGTGCCAGTGCACGGCCCTGGCCAGCGCCCGACGCTCCACATCCGCACCGATGGACGTGAGCGTTTCCGGGGTGAACGTGTGATCCACGCGCTCAATGTCCTGCTCGATGATGGGGCCTTCGTCCAGATCGGCCGTCACATAGTGGGCCGTGGCACCAATGAGCTTCACGCCACGATCATGCGCTTGGAAATATGGCCGCGCGCCCTTGAAGCTGGGAAGGAACGAGTGATGGATGTTAATCGCGCGTCCGCGCAGTTTCTCGCACATCTGAGGCGACAGAATTTGCATGTAACGCGCGAGCACCACTAGTTCGGCGTCGAGCTTGTCTACGAGGTCCAACACCGTCTGTTCTGCGGCGGCCTTCGTTGGTCCAGTCACTGGCACATGGACAAAGGTCTTGCCGTAGAACTCGGCCAGAGGCTTGAGCGTGGCGTGGTTGCCCACCACCGCCACAATGTCAATGGGCAACGAGCCGTTACGCTCGCGGAACAGCAAGTCGTTGATGCAGTGAGCGGCCTTGGACACCATGACAACGGTGCGCATCTTGCGGCCGGCCACATCCAGGTTCACCGTCATGTCGAACCGTTGCGCGACCTCGGCAAACGCGGCTTCCAGTTGATCGCGTGGCACCGTCGAGGTGAACTCCACGCGCATAAAGAACAAGCCGGTGTCGGGGTCACCAAACTGCTGCGACTCGGTGATGTTGCCACCACCATCAGCAAGTACTCCAGTCACCGTGTGAACGATGCCCGGTCGATCAGGGCAGGACAGCGACAGCACCCAGGCGGTTTGTTCAGTGGACACAGTCACACGCTAGTCGTCTTCGCCCCCAATCCCTGACACCATAGGCACATGAGTGACGACGTGGATGTGCGAATCGAGCGCGTGGACATCGCGCATGCTGGTGAACTGTTGACGCTACGGCGGGCGGCCTTTGTGGTCGAAGCACAGCTGTACAACGATCCCCATATCCCCGCCCTAACGCAGACCTTTGACGAACTGGTCGAGGACATCCAGCGTGACGACGTGGTCACCCTTGGCGCCTGGATTGGTGAACGTTTGGTTGGGTCAATTCGGGTGGGACTGGAAGGGGCGAAGGCGACGATTGGTCGCTTGGCGGTGGTTCCCGATTTGCAAGGCCGTGGAATTGGCACCCAGTTGCTGTTCGCGGTGCTTCAGTACCTTCCCGAAGACACCACGGAGGTGTGGGTGTTCACGGGGCAAAACTCCAAGCACAACATTGCGCTGTACAACAAGGCCGGCTACGAGCACCAGTTTGACGAGGTATCTGGCGATCTCACGTACGCGTACCTGCGCAAGATTCTTGAAGCTGGGAACATCGTCGACGACGCGTAACGTGCCACGACGTGCATTGCGCGCTCGTGCGTCACAGTCAGCTCATGCGCGGTGATTGCGACCGCAACCGTTCAGAAGCGGAACTGGCTGATTTGTGCTGTCAACGAGCGGGCGATGGTGTCCAGATCTTCGGCAGCACCGCGCAGTTGACGCATGGTGGAGGCTGTGTCGTCTGCTTCTGAGGCAACCCGGTCGGCCTGCTCAGTAATGCGAGCGGTCGCCGCGACGGTGCTTCCAATTGCTCCGGAGATTTGCGCCACCGAGGACCGCTGTTGGGTTGCCGCAGCCGACATGGTGTGGTGAGCCTGCGACGATTCATCCACTGCTTGTTGGGCACGTTGCAGAGCGCTCACCACGGTGGCGATGTCGGTGTGCTGTTCGGTTGCGACCGCACCAATAGCGGCCGATGCGTCCCGGGACTGGGCGGCCAACGCTTCTACTTCTGCGGCGACGACGGCAAAGCCTTTACCGGCGTCTCCGGCGCGGGCGGCTTCAATGGAGGCATTCAGTGCCAGCAGGCGCGTCTGTGCGGCAATCGCCGTGATTGCTTCCACAGATTCGGCGATTCCTTCCGACGAGCGAGCCAGTACGCCTGCCAATTGGACGGCGGCCTCAATCTCATCGGACACGCGCTGCGCGGAGGCGTTGACCAATCCGATGCCGTGGGCAACGTCGTCTGTTGCCGAATCTAGGCTCACGCCTGAGGTGGCGACGCCATCCAAGAGGTGCTCCACATCGGTTACTTCGGCTGCCGTCTGGCGTGTGAGTGTCAATGTGTCGTTAGCGGAGCTGTCCACAATCTCAGTGGTGCGCGTCACCTGTGTGGAGGCTGCCGCCACCTGCTGTGCTTGTTGCGCCAAGGCGGCGAACGCGTCGGCAAGGTCGCCTCGGGCGGTCTGAAGTTGCGCACCCAGCCTTCCGAACTCATCCTTGCCCACAGGAACTCGCGACTCGGTGAGATCCCGCTGGGCCAGGCGGGACATGGCGTTGAGAAGTTCGGTCACGTTGGTACGCGTGGCGCCGAGTACTACGGCAGCCCACCCCAGGGCCACCAGCAGTGCCAGGCCCACCACCAGCACGGCAATGGTCGCATCGGACTGGAGGGTGTGGGTGCGTGCGGCAATGACGCGCTGGACGGCGTCGAAGCCGTGGGGAGCGAAGTCCGCCACGTGGGTGCCGAAGGACGTCGTATCGATGGTCGCGTTACTCGAATCGTTGTTGCTCGTGGATGACAGCGTTGTCGCGGCGCTACGAATACCGTCAGCCACGCTAATGAGGCCGTCAAGGTCGTCGGCCAGTGCGGTGTCGGACGTAAACGACACTGCCGTATCGCGGGTATCGCGGATACTGACCGCAAGGTTGCTGAGCGTGGCGGCCTGTATGGCAATCCGGTCGCGCGCGGAGGCACTGGTGGTCTGCACGCTGGCGTCCGAGACGACTTCGATGGCCTCGGGCAGTTGAACCACCATGATGTCGATCACGTAGTTGGCGTCCAGTGATGGATCGAGTACTACGTGGGAGGCGTTGCCGACCTCGCCAATAAAGGACCGCAGCGAGTGCACCAGTGAGGAGCGGCCGGCATCGGTGGTGACGTCGACGGAGTGTGAAGCGATCGCAGCCCACGAGTCGCTCACCCCCAGGCCAGGGTGCCGAGCAACGGCGAGCTCTACGTCGTGCAGGTTGGGCGTCGTCCCGGTCAGCGCGGTTGCCATCGCTACCAGCGTCGGCTCGATGATGTCCAACCCCGCCACCTCACGCTCGTTGGACGTGGTGTGGGTGCGCGTCAGGGACAAGTAATACGTTGCTGCCACCACCGTGGGCACCACCAGGAGCACCACGAGGGCACCTAGGCGCACCCACATCGGGACAGATGCCATAACCCGAGCGCTGAGGCGTGCTGGCCTCAGGCCGCGGGGCAACAGCCGGCCGAGCATAAAACCTCCTTGCCCCTCGGGATGCCTATCGGCAGGTAAATGCACATGTTCAGGGTCATTGGTGCCGATGCGGGGGACAGGTGTAGGAGCCGGTGCACGCGGGCATCGGCTACACTGGCCGGGTCGCAACTGGCGCACGCGGTTGACCGCGAGGAAGCGACACGACGCTGCCGAGTGTGGGCGTCAGACCACGGTCGTACGCCTGGGCCACGGTTGCCGAACACCTCTCCTCGGCGCCCGCCGCCGACCGACGCAAAGGACTGCGATGACTGACACCGCGACCTCAGCTGCGACGCAGAAGATCATGAACGCCTCCCTGGCCGAGGTAGACCCCGAGATTGCCACCGTGCTGGAGCGCGAGTTGGGCCGTCAGCGTGACTACCTGGAGATGATCGCGTCCGAGAACTTCGTGCCGCGGGCAGTGCTCCAGGCGCAGGGCTCCGTACTGACCAACAAGTACGCCGAGGGTTACCCGGGCAAGCGCTACTACGGCGGCTGCGAGGAAGTCGACGTCGCCGAGGAACTGGCAATCGAGCGGGCCAAGAGCCTGTTTGGGGCCGCCTACGCCAATGTGCAGCCCCACTCGGGTGCAACGGCCAACGCCGCCGTGTTGCATGCGCTGATTAAGCCCGGCGACAAGATCATGGGGCTATCGCTGGCCCACGGCGGGCACCTCACGCACGGCATGAAGCTCAACTTCTCCGGCAAGTTGTACGAGGTCGCTGCCTATGGCCTGGACGAGACGACCCACCGTATTGAAATGGAGCAGGTCCGCCAACAGGCGCTGGCCGAGCGTCCGGATGTGATCATTGCCGGCTGGTCCGCCTACCCCCGCCACCTGGATTTCGCCGCCTTCCGTTCCATTGCCGACGAGGTGGGTGCGGCGCTGTGGACCGACATGGCGCACTTTGCGGGTCTGGTCGCTGCCGGGTTGCACCCCAACCCGGTGCCGCATTCGGACGTGGTGTCCTCCACCATTCACAAGACCATCGGTGGCGCTCGTTCGGGTCTGATCGTCTCGCGTGACGAGTCGCTGGCCAAGAAGCTGAACTCGGCGGTGTTCCCGGGCCAGCAGGGCGGCCCGCTCATGCACGTGGTCGCGGCAAAGGCAGTTGCCCTGAAGATTGCCGCTGGTGCGGAATTCAAGGAGCGCCAGCAGCGCGTGCTGGAGGGTGCGCAGATTCTTGCCGAGCGTTTGACGGCGCCCGATGCGATTGAGTCAGGCGTCAACGTGGTCACCGGCGGCACGGACGTGCACTTGGTACTGGCTGACTTGCGCAACTCGCCGATGAACGGCCAGGAGGCACAGGATCTGCTGCACGAGGTGGGCATTACGGTTAACCGCAACGCGGTGCCGTTCGATCCGCGCCCGCCGATGGTGACCTCTGGGGTTCGCATCGGTACCCCGGCGCTGGCAAGCCGTGGCTTTGGCGCCACCGAGTTCACCGAGGTGGCGGACATTATTGCCGTGGCGCTCAAGGGTGGGGCAGATGTGGAGGCTTTGCGCGCACGGGTGGCCCGCCTCACCGCCGACTTCCCGCTGTACCCCGGTCTCGCACAGTAATGGCGCAGCGGCTCGACGGTACGGCAACGGCCGCGCAAATCAAGGCTGAACTTGGTCAGCGGGTGGCCGCTCTGGCTCAGCGTGGCATCGTCCCCGGACTGGGCACCTTGCTGGTCGGTGACGATCCGGGCTCCACGTGGTACGTCGCGGGTAAGCACAAGGACTGTGCGGAGGTAGGCATTGCCTCGATTCGTGAGGACCTGCCAGCCAGCGCAACTCAGGCCGATATTGAGGCGGCAGTTGAGCGTCTGAATGCCAATGGGGCATGTACGGGCTTCATTGTGCAGTTGCCGTTGCCTGAGGGCATCGACACGCACCGCATTTTGGAGCTGATCGATCCGGACAAGGACGCGGATGGCCTCCATCCGATGAACTTGGGGCGTCTGGTACTCCGGGTCACTGAGCCGGTGGACAGCCCGCTGCCATGCACGCCCAAGGGCATCATTGAGCTGATTGAACGGCATGGAGTGTCGCTGCGCGGTCAGCACGTGGTGGTCATTGGCCGGGGCACGACGGTTGGCCGCAGCATCGGCCTGCTGCTCACCCGCAAGGCCGTCAACGCCACGGTGACGTTGTGCCATACGGGGACCCAGGGCCTTGCCGCCATCACACGCGAAGCGGACGTGATTGTGGCCGCTGCGGGAGTGCCCGGCATCGTCACCGCGGACATGGTCAAGCCCGGCGCCGTCCTCATTGACGTGGGTGTGAGTCGGGTGACGGACCCTGGCACCGGCAAGTCCAAGGTGGCCGGTGACATTGCGGCCGACGCGCGAGACAAGGCGTCCTGGTACTCACCTAATCCGGGTGGGGTGGGACCGATGACGCGCGCGATGCTGCTGGCGAACGTGGTGGAAACGGCAGAGCGTTTGACGCTGTAGTTGCGCAGGTGAGTGACCACGTCACGCAGGTGCGTAGGCTTACCGCATGCGCATCGTCACCGTCAACGTCAACGGCATCCGGGCGGCCCTGCGCAAGGGCATGACCGACTGGCTCGACACCGTCAATGCGGACGTCATTGCCCTCCAAGAGGTGCGTGCCCCCGATGAGGTAGTCATCGAGGCGTTACCTGACTGGCATACCGAGTCAGTCGCGTGCCAGGTGAAGGGCCGGGCGGGGGTGGCGCTACTGTCGCGCACACCGCTACGTGACGTCGTCGCCGACGCTGCGGTGTTGGGTGACAGCGTGGGCGCCCCGGTGCATACCGGGCGCTGGCTGGAGGCAACGGTCGATTCCGTCGCCGGCCCGGTGCGAGTGGTGTCGGTTTACGTGCACTCGGGGCAAGCAGGCACCACCAAGATGGACGAAAAGTACCTGCACCTGGAGGCGATGACGGCGCGCATGCAGGAGCTTCGTGAGCAGTATGAGCGTGTGGTGGTGATGGGGGACATCAACATTGCGCACACCGAGCATGACATTAAGAACTGGAAGGGCAACCTCACCACGGCAGGATTCTTGCCTCAGGAGCGGGCCTACCTGGACCGGTGGGCTGAGGCGGGCTGGATCGATGTGCATCGCGCGCTCGTGGGTGTGCAGGACGGCCCGTACACCTGGTGGTCAATGCGCGGAAAGGCCTTTGACACGAACGCGGGATGGCGCATCGACTACCAGTTCGCCAGCCAGGCATTGGCTAGCGCGGCCACGCAGGTGCGCGTGGACAGGCAGGAATCCTGGGACGCGCGTTGGAGTGATCACGCCCCCGTGGTGGTTGACTACGCGCTCGCGAACTAGATGATCATGAAGGCCGGCCGGGCCAACCCGGCCGTCACAAACGCCTGATCGATCGTTTGCACGGTGGAGGCGACGGCCAGTTTGCGCACCAGGACCACCACGGAACTATCCACTCCGGCACCCACCATGTGGGCGCCCAAGGCACCGGCGCCAAAGGCCGTATCGACTGCGAGATTCAGCGCGGTGCTGGATACCTGCACATTGGTGTCCAGCGAGGCGTGGGACCGGTACATCGCCTTACCGATTTCCACGAACCGTTCGTGTGCGGGAGCCGTTCCAGCCAACTCGTCACGCACCAGCTCCACCCGAGCGTTTTCGCCCACGGCATGGCGGGCGCGCAGTCGCAGTATGGGGTCCGTCATCGCCTCGATCTTGGCTCGCGCCTGAGGGTCGCCGTGGAGATCACGGAGGGCTTCGACGCCCAACGCATGGGCCGCCGCAGTGATTTCACCAATGCGACTGCGCACCATCTCCGCTTGCGTTGCTGCGCTGGGGCCCGCATGCACGATCACCAAACTGAGGCCATATTCGGGGAAGTACAGGGGGCAGGCCGTGGCTTCGGGCGGGGTGGTACTGAAGTCCAGCAATAGTGCCTCACCCTCGGGGCATCTGAGGATGGTGTGCTGGCTCAGCCCTGCCGTTGCGGCCCCCACAAAGTCGTTTTCCACGTCGACACAAACGTCGGCAAGTTCATGTGCATCGGCGCCGACGGGTAATCCCAGCCCCCACACTGCGTTGATTCCCAATGCGACTGCCGCCGATGCTGCCACCAGTGATGACACTCCTGCGCCAAAGGGAACGCAGGAGGTGACGGCAATGTCGAGGCCCGGACCGAGGTACCCGCGCTCTTGAAGTGCCCAGATGGGACCGGCCAGGTACTTCACCCACAAGCCATCGGCCGCGACATTCGGGTCCGACAGTGTCCCGGTCCAGGTGCCGGAGGTGGCGGTGCCGGCGTGGGGATCGTAGGCAATGCGGACCACATCGTCGTCACGCCGACGCAAGGCAACGTAGGCGCGGTGCGGAATGATCGTCGGCAAACTGAACCCACGGCTGATGTCGGTGTATTCACCCATGATGGTGACCCGGCCAGGAGCCGACGCAGTGGCGTCAGCAATCGCACCAAACGCGTTCAGAAGCAACGCGCCCGCGCGACGCTCCCCTTCATCCCGTGTCCACGCCTCAATCCAGTGCGGACCAGCGCCGTCGTTCGCCATGGCCTCATTGTGCCAAGGAGCGCCCGCCACTGGCGACGCCCACTAGACGGGAGTAACGGAAAGGGAGCGTCCCGCCAGCCCGCGGCTGCGGGTTCCCAGTGTGCGTGCCATCTGGCGTAGTGCCTGTGCGGCCGGTGACTCGGGGGATGTGATGGCAATGGGTGCACCCACATCGCCGCCTTCGCGCACGGCCACGTCAAGGGGGATTTGCCCCAGCAACGGTACGGGGGTTCCCAAGGTGGCGCTCAGGCGGTCGGCTACTCGTTGCCCGCCACCTTCACCAAACAGGTACATACGGGATCCATCGCTTTGCTGAAGCCACGACATATTTTCGATCACGCCCACGACGGCCTGCGAGGTCTGGGTAGCGATGGAACCGGCACGTTCGGCCACGCCGGCGGCGGCGGCCTGAGGTGTGGTCACGACCACCAACTCCGCGTGAGGCAGCAACTGTGCCACCGAGATAGCGATGTCGCCGGTGCCGGGAGGCAGGTCAAGCAACAGCACGTCCAGGTCGCCCCAAAATACGTCGGCAAGGAACTGTTCGAGGGCCCGATGCAACATGGGCCCACGCCACACCACCGGCTGACCGTCGGGCACGAACATGCCGATGGAGACGGCCTTCACCTCGTGGGCGATGGGGGGCAGGAGCATGTCGTCGATGCGGGTGGGTTGGCCTTCGACCCCCAACATTCCGGGAATGGAGAAGCCGAAGATGTCGGCGTCGAGCACTCCTACTTTGAGGCCGTCGGCCGCCATAGCAGCGGCCAGGTTTGCGGTCACGGTGGACTTGCCGACGCCTCCCTTGCCCGATGCGATGGCGTACACCCGCGTGAGGTTGCCCGGTTGGGTGAAGGGGATGATGGGTTCGGGTTTGCCTCCACGTAGCTGGGAGCGCAGCGATTGACGCTGTTCGTCCGACATGACCCCCAACTCCACGCGCACCGCGGTGACACCGTCAACGCCTGCGGCGGCCTGCTCCACATCCTTGGTGATGCGCTCGCGCATGGGGCAACCCTGAGTGGTCAGGTCGATACCGATGATGGCAACGCCCGCGTCGTCCACATCCACCGACCGCACCATGCCAATGTCGGTGATGGGGCGGCGGATTTCAGGGTCGATCACGCGCGACAGCGCACTAGTGACACGATCAATGGTCGACATGTGTCCATCGTAGGCACCGCACGCCAGGCCATACGACGGACTCAGGGCTCAGGACGAGTGTGCCGGGGGAGTGGGGTCGTCGTCCTTGAGTTCGTTGCGGAGGTCCTCCAGCAGGGCACGCAGTTCCGAACGCACAAAGTCACGCGTGGCTGTCTCGCCCAGGGCTTGGCGTAGCGCGGCCACTTCCCTCGCTAGGTATTCGGTGTCGGCCAGGGAGCGTTCGGCACGTTGGCGGTCCTGTTCGGCGGCCACCCGGTCGCGGTCATCCTGACGGTTTTGGGCAAGCAGGATCAGCGGCGCAGCGTAGGAGGCCTGCAGTGACAGCATCAAGGTCAGTACCGTGAAGCCAAACTCTGCCGAGTCAAAGCGCCAATGCAGGGGCGCCCAGATGTTCCAGGCGAGCCACGCCATGCAAAACACGGTCAGGTACACCAGGAACCGGGGCGTGCCGAGGAACCGGGCAATGCCTTCCGAGACGTGGCCGACGCGGTCGGAGCGTTTGGCCGATGGCGTGCGGGTGCGGAACAGGCCCCGTTCACCCTTGGGACGGTCGAGGCGGCCTTCAGCCATGGTGACCTCCCTCGGGTGTTGTTGTCGTGGTATCGCTGGAGTCGTGTTCTCGCCAGTCGCGCGGTAACAGGTGGTCGAGAACGTCGTCGATGGAGATCGCTCCCACCAGGTGATGGTCATCGTCTACGACTGGGAGCGCCATGATGTCGTAGGCGGCCATGCGGCGTGACACCTCGGACAGGTGATCGGTAGGCCGTAGTGGTGCGATGGCCGGGTCCACGTAGTTGCCCACCGAGTCATGGGGGGGTTCGCGTAGCAAGCGCTGGAAGTGCACCAGGCCGATGTAGCGCCCGGTGGGGGTCTCCAGTGGTGGGCGCACCACAAACACCATGGTCGCTAACGCCGGTGCGAGCGACTGACGCCGTACCAGCGCTAAACACGTTGCCACGGTTGTTTCGGGGCCCACGATGACGGCCTCCGTGGTCATCAGACCACCGGCAGAGTCGTCTTCATAGCCCAGCAGTTGGCGTACACGACGCGCGTCTTCGGGCTCCATCAACTCCAGCAGTTCTGCCGCTTGAGTGGGTGGTAGGTCGCCTAAGAGGTCGGCAGCGTCGTCGCTTTCCATTGCTTCGAGCACGTCCGCAGCGCGATCGCGGCGCAGTGTGCTCAGCAGGGCAATCTGGTCTTCTTCGGGTAGCTCTTCGAGCACGTCGGCGAGGCGTTCGTCGTCCAGTGCGGCCGCGATCTCGGCGGAGCGTGCCGGTGACATCTCCATGAGCGCGGCGGCAAGGTCGGCGGGCTTGTAGTCCGCGAATGACTGGATCACTAAAGCCGCGCCCTGCATGGAGTCGCGCGTGGCTAGCCCGGTGACGGCGTCCACATCCACCACCAGCGACTCGCCGCGCCGCGACAGCCCCAACATGGCGCGCCGGCGTTCACCCTTGCGTACATACAACTTGGTGACCTGCCAGGTACGACCGCGAGTTTGCTCAATGGCGATGTCTTCGATGTATGCGGTGGTGCGGTCGGAGCGCAGCGTGACGGACCGGTCAAAGAGCTCACCTATCGCGAGCGTCTCCGACGCGCGGGCCTGGAAGCGCCGCAAATTGACCACGCCGGTGCAGATCACTTGCCCAGGCGCGATGGATGTCACCCGCGTCAGCGGCATGAAGACGCGACGACGCCCGGGAACCTCGACCACTAATCCCACCGCCGCAGGGGCACCGCCACGGCGCATCAACAGCACAACATCACGCACGCGGCCGACCGCATCTCCCAAGGGATCGAAGACGTTGGTTCCGGCCAGTCGTGCCACATAGACGCGCTCTACTGCCGTGCTCATGGGCTCAGCCTAATGTCGTGGCGGGACCTGGTTGGGGATATGGCCCCGGTGAGCGTGATCCACTGGGTGCCAGGGTGTGTCCCTATGAGGCGCGGTAGGCAACGCCAAGGGCCACCAAGCCGGCCCATCCGGCGATGCGGTCATAGGGATGTGGGCTGAGCGCAAGCGTGGCGGCGGTCTCAACGGCCACGGCGCGGGCGCGCGCAAAAGTCGCCAGGTCCACACCGCCGTATCCGACGATGAAGGCATCCCATGCGCCCATCGGTAGCGAAATGAGGGTTTGTCCGAGGTCCACGGCGGGGTCGGCTGCAGCCGAATCGCCCCAGTCGATCAGTCCCACGAACCGCCCGTCGAAGGTCATGATGTGATGAGCTCGCATGTCCAGGTGTGCCCACCGGTGCGGCACCGGTGACTGCGCGGCCCCGGCGTGATAAATGCGCTGCGCTGCTGGCAGGTCCAAACGCCACGGACCCACCTCCGTGCGCCGGGCGAGCGTGCCGAGCCGGTCATCGGTGCGCGCAGAACGTGCTAGCAGGCTGTGAGACCAGCGGGGGTGGCGGGGAGCGTGCGCGGGGGCGAGCTGGTGGAGGTTGGCCAGCGCGGCGCCTAGTTCGGCGGCTCCCGTCAAGGACAACGGCACTTCGTGCATTGCGATGCCAGGCACCCATGGCACGATGCTCCACCGCCAGGGGTAGGCACGGGCGGGGGAGCCCACTCGTACGGGAACGGGGGCGCGAAAGCGCCAGTTCTGGCTGAGGTGGGGCATCCAGTCAAGTTCGGTGTGCTGCCTGTCAGCGGCCAGTTGGCGCCGGGGCAGGCGAACGGCCCAGTCGTTACCGAGGCGCCACACCACGGCATCTTTGCCGGCGTAGGGCTCACCCAGGCGGAACTGGCAAGCTTCAGGTACCTGCGCCCGTAGCAGGGACATGACAAGATCAGCGGTGATTTCGGGATCTGCAACGGGCGGCCGCGCAGACACGGTCATGGGCTCACCCTAGGACGGTTGTCTAGGCAAGACCATAGGGGTGGGCCACAAGGGTCTACCTGCGTCGTTGTCTCAAGCCCACGGGACAAAATGGGCAATGAGGATGACCGTGCCGATTAGGACGCCCAGTGTGTGCATCGCCGCAGCGCAACGAGCGCGACCCACGACACCTGCGAACTACAACGCGCGATGCCCGGCGCGAGCCATCCAGGCCTGAACTGCGTCGGGATCGCGTGGCAATGCTGCAGACAAGTTCTCGCCGCCGGTGTGCGTGACCAGCACGTCGTCCTCAATACGCACGCCAATGCCGCGCAACTCAGCAGGAACGGTCAGGTCATTGGCCTTGAAGTACAAGCCCGGCTCGATGGTGAAAATCATCCCCGCCTCAAGCTCGCCATCCAAATACAGTTCCCGCTTGGCCGCGTCGCAGTCATGGACGTCCATCCCCAGATGATGCGAGGTGGAGTGCACCATCCACCGTCGGTACAACTTGGAGGCGGGGTCGTCCATGGGTGGCACGATTCCCCATTCGGTGAGGCGACGCTCAATGACCTCCATGGCCGCCAGGTGAATGTCAATGAACTTCACACCGGGAGCCACGATCGCGTGTCCCGCGTCGGCCGCCTCCAGCACCACCTCGTAAACCTGCCGCTGGACGGGCGTGAAGACGCCATCGATGGGCAGGGTGCGGGTGATATCTGCGGTGTACAGGCTCTCCAGTTCCACCCCCGCATCCAGCAGGAGCAGATCCCCGCGCCGCACTTGGCCGGTATTGCGAATCCAATGCAAGGTGGTGGCGTGGTCACCGGCGGCCGCGATGGTCTCGTAGCCGACGGCATTGCCTTCTTCGCGCGCGTGCGCATCGAAGGTTGCCTCCACAACACGCTCGCCTCGCTTGTGATCGATCGCGCGCGGTAGCTCGCGCACCACGCGTTCAAAGCCCGCAATGGTGGCGTTCACCGCGTCGCGCATTTGCTGAATCTCGTAGTCGTCCTTGACCATGCGCATTTCACTGAGCGCTCGGCGAACTGCCTTGGTGGGCTGGGCGCTCAGCCGGATGCCCCCAGGCAGCTCGCGTAGCGGCGCAGTGCGCAGGCCCGTCATGGCGGCAAAGTCCGCCAGGCTCGGACGGCGCCCAATCCAGAACTCCCCGGAGCGAGGGTCTGCATAGAAGCCCTCATCGCCGGGCCCGGACGGCGGGATCAAGTACAGCGTTGCCTCATGTCCCCCCGTAGCCACCGGCTCCATCACGAGCACCGCGCCAGGTTCGTGGTCCGCTCCCAAACCCGTCACATACGCGAAGTCACTGGTGGGGCGAAAACGGTAATCCGTGTCGTTCGACCGCGTCTTCAATTCGCCTGCCGGTACCACGATGCGCATCCCCGGGAATGCCTCACTGAGGCGGCGGCGGCGCTGTGCGGCGTACGGTGCGGCAGCCACGGCGGTGACGGACGCATCGGCCATTTCCCAACCGCTGGCCAGAAACTGCCGGAACTCGTCCGTGGACGGCCGGCCAGCACGGGCCTTGTTCAACTCCTCCGCAGTATCGGTCGGGGCCGCACCTGTGGAGGACGCCGCGTCGTGGTCGGATTGCGCGCTGTGGCGCGCTGCGGTGTTGGCCTCATTCACCCGGCTATCGTGACACGCCCCGGACCCCGGATGCACTGCCATACGTCACCGGAGCGCATCCCCCGTACGCTGGGGTGGTGCGCATCGACCTCCACACCCACTCCACGGTTTCGGACGGTACCCAGTCGCCCGCGGACGTCATGCGGGATGCGGCCGACGCGCGGCTAGACGTTGTTGCTTTGACCGACCACGATTCCGTGGGCGGGTTGGAAGAAGCCGCCGAGGCGGCAAGCGCGCTCGGTCTGGACTTTGTGCCGGGTATTGAGGTGTCGTGTCGGCACGCCGACGTGTCGATTCATCTGCTCGCGTATTGGCCAGATCCGGCCGACGCTGACGTGGCCGCCATGTTGGCACGCACCCGCCAAGCACGGGTGGGGCGGGCCCAGGAGATTGTGCGCCGCATCGCTGTTCACTATCCGCTGACGTGGGATGCCGTTGTTGACATCGCCGGTTCGGCGCAGACAGTGGGGCGCCCGCATATAGCCGATGCCATGGTCGCGGCGGGGCTGTTTGCCAACCGCGATGAGGTGTTCCGGGAGGTATTGGCTGGTAAGTCCGCGTTTTATGTGCCTCACTATGCACCCGACGTGCGGGAGGCCATCACCACGGTACGGCGCGCCGGTGGCGTGAGCGTATTCGCCCATCCGGGCGCCGACGCGCGTGGACGAGTGGTGCCAACCGAAGTGATTGAGCTGATGACCCAAGCGGGTCTGGTGGGCCTGGAAGTGGACCATCGTGACCATTCGGCAGCGCAGCGGGATCGGTTGGCCAAGGTGGCGCGGCGTCTTGGCCTGGTAGTGACCGGTGCCTCCGACTATCACGGTGACGGCAAAGAGAACCGGCTGGGCGAGAACCTCACTAGTGCCGAAAATCTGGCGCGGCTACGCGCAGCGCGGGCAATCGTCACGACCTAAGTCCCCGGGCTCAACGTCTTGGTCCCGGGTCCCACGGGTGGGAGAGCCTAGGAGGTAACGACTCCTAACAAAGGACACTCCCATGGCATCACTATTTGAGCCCTTCCAGCTGAAGGACCTCACCCTGGCCAACCGCATCGTCATGGGCCCCATGACGCGCGCGAAGGCCACCCCTGAGGGCGTTCCCACGCCCATCATGGCCACCCACTATGCGCAGCGTGCCAGCGCGGGCCTGATCATCACCGAAGGCACCTGGCCCGAACGCCGCGCCCAGGGCTACTGCGACATCCCCGGCATTGCCACGCAGGAGCAGCAGGATGCGTGGGCCACGGTCACCGAGGCCGTGCACGCCAAGGGCGGGCACATCTTCTTACAGATGGAGCACACCGGCCGCGTGGGCCACGAGATCAACAACGGTGGCTTGCAGATGGTCTCGTGTACCTCTGAGCCCGCGGACTTCCAGATCTACACCCACGAGCACGGCATGGTGCAGATGACCACCGACATCCACGAGCTGACCACCGCCGAGGTGGAAGAGGTCATCGAGAACTACTACAAGGCCGCAGTGCGAACTAAGGCAGCTGGATTTGACGGCATCGAGTTGCACGGTGCATCCGGCTACCTGCCGCACCAGTTCCTGTCCGATGTGGCCAACCAGCGCACCGACGAGTTCGGTGGCACGCCATACAAGCGCACCGAGTTCACCATTCGCGTCCTCAAGAAGCTCATTGAGGCCTGGGGTACCAGCCACCGTATTGGCATCAAGATCTCCCCGAACATCCGCTTCAACGGCATATCCGAGGAAGACCCGGACAGCACGTACTCGGTGTTGCTGGAGCGCCTCAACGAGCTCGACTTGGCCTACGTGGCATTCCAGACTCCGGAGAGCCTGCGCACGCTGGGAGGCCAGGACAACGATGCGATTGTCAACGGTGAGATCTGGCACCGCTACCCGTATGAGTTCATTCGTGAGCGCTACCACGGCACCGTGATCGCCTCAGGAGACCTCACGCGCGACCTGGCCCAAAAGGCACTGGACCACAACAAGGCGGACCTGTTCGTGTTTGGACGGGCATACATGGCCAACCCGGACCTGGTGGAGCGCATGCAAAATGACTGGCCCATTGCCGAGGTAGACCTCAGCTTGGCCTACGGTTCAGACGACGCCGAGGTGGGCTACAACGACTATCCCGCCTACAGCGAGTAGGCGGGATGGAGCGGATTTAGTCGCCGCTGGGGGTGTGGGTGGGGGCCGTTGTGCCTTCACCCATGCCGGGACGACGCCGACGCCGGTTGCGCTTGGGACGCGCCGCCGCGTCGGCGTTTGTCGTCGCGTTGGCGGCTGGGGTGCGCTGCGTGGCGCCGGTGTTGTTGGCCCCTGCCCGGTTACTGCTGGTCTTGCTGCCGCCGGACTTGTTCCCGCGGTCGGATCCGGCGCGACCGGATCCACCCCGACCGGATCCACCTCGACCGGAGCCACTGAGACCCGCACTGCGGCCGCCGGTGCCACCGCTGCGGCCGGTCTCGCCCAAGTCCTCTAAGCGCTCGGCGTCCAGGCCCGCGCGAGTGCGTGAGGCCTGCGGCAAGGTGCCCTTGGTGCCGGCCGGAATGTCGAGATCGGCGAACAAGTGCTCCGACGATGAGTACGTCTCCACCGGCTCGGGGAAGCCCAAATCGAGGGCCTTGTTAATCAGGCCCCAACGCGGCACGTCGTCCCAGTCCACAAAGGTCACAGCCGTGCCCGTCTTGCCCGCACGCCCGGTACGGCCAATGCGGTGTAGGTACGTCTTCTCAT